>Ga0302205_10000221_pt1 | contig 26035 bp, 21 predicted proteins | sample II_Fen_E1_3_FD_194582 | JGI IMG/M metagenome (GOLD analysis project Ga0302205, IMG submission 194582) | Peat permafrost microbial communities from Stordalen Mire near Abisko, Sweden - II_Fen_E1_3 | ecosystem: Environmental > Terrestrial > Soil > Wetlands > Permafrost | place: Sweden: Abisko...
TGCATTAGACAAAACACCAATACGTGACTTGCTATGCGAACAACGTCAATTCAATCAAAATGTCAAAGAGCAACTTAGCTTATTTTAATAATATATAGCGTTAAAAATAAACGCAACAGCAGTAATCCAGGAACTAAACATCAGATTACTGTAGAATGAGGTTTGCGAACCATTATACAGCTTATAGGTTGTTGGTGAACCAAAATAGGAATTTAGGTCGTAGTAGGTAAAGCTATTTATCCACGCAATGCTCTGACCGGATTGTCCAACAAAAATCCCTGTTTTATTATAGACGTTGAAACTCTTATTTATTACATCGGTAACATAATACACATCGGCTTTATGACATAGCGGAGATTGACCGCCATCTATTTTTTCGTATAAAAAACGAATGCCGGTTCTTGATTCAAGTTTTCTAGCCGGATCAATATACAACCAACGATTAAATGCTGTGAGTTGATTGCTTTTGGGCATATCCATAAAATGGTCACCGTTGGTATCGTGTACATGCGATTGAAGATTGCCATGTAGTAATAAGTTAGACCACAATTTGTCAGATATTTTTCGCGAACCGGTTATATTCACTTCAGTCATGTGTATAGCATTTGCATTATCGGTAACAGCATTTGCAAAGACATCCGCATAAAGATATTCTACTTTATCGGGCTTTTTAAATTCCAGATTAATTTGTCCGGTAATAGCTTCATATCCATTCAACACAGAGGATGTTCCTTTTGATATCTGAATAGATTCCAGCCATGATCCCGGAATATGGTTCCAGCCATAGGGTGATGAAAGACCTCGCAGAATAGGTATGTTTTCGCCCAGTATTTGTCCGTAAACACCTGACAACCCCAGTAACTGTATTTGTTTAGCTCCCGACACAGCATCGGCATATCCCACGGTAACGGTTGCACTGTTCTCGAAACTCTGTGACAGATTACAGCAAGGCAATTTCATCAGCCCTTCCGAATTAATAATTTCCGTTTTAGGAACTGAAAGTCGTGAGATATTCTCCTCAGTTTTATTGGCCGTTACAACAACCCCCGATAGTTGAACGCCTTCTTTTAGTACAAATTCAACTCCTTTTATCTCTCCTGCTTCTGCTATGATCAAACTATCGGTTCTATAACCCGTAAGCGAAGCCACCAATACAATATCCTTTGCAGCGTCCCGATTGAGACTGAAAAAGCCATTCGCATCTGTCACAGTTCTTTTACTCTTATCGGCGAAATAGACATTGACCCCGACAGCAGCTTGTTTTTTCTCTTTATTATCGAGTAGTACATACACATGCCCGCTGATATTGTCGGCATGGACTGCCACAACAATCATTAGTAGTAAAATACTTACAACTTGCACTTTGTGCTTATTTATAAATTTCCTACTGTGGAAAATAAACATTCGATATGTTGTTTTTAATTGACCTATTCTACTCATCTACTTTATAACCTTTCTCACTTCTTATATTCAACTTTTCTAAAACTCTAAACTTTGGAAGAATTATTCTTTTTAGATATCCTTTTTTTTGTGAACTGGATATAGCATCTTTTACTTGGGTGTTCTTTATTTGTATATGGATAGCGTATGATAACTTCATCATATTCAATTTTATTATTATTCAGGAGCACTACAATTCTTTCTACTCTGAAATTATTCCAGGTAGCTTTTGCATTTTCTTTATCTAAGAACTTTTCTACACGTATCGAATCGTCATCACCAATATGAAATGAAAACAATGCTTTTCCTCCCGGTTTTAAAATTCGTTTCCATTCACCGATAGCTCTGTTTATTTCTTTGTATGTGAAATGCACGATTCCATAAAAGCATACAATCCCGTCTATGGTTTCATCTTTCAGTTGTGTGTCAAAGATGTTTCTGTTCTCAAATTTCAAATGCGGATAGTTGAGTCTGGCAACTGCTAATGCCTGCTCTGCAATATCAACACCTGTGATATTTTTGAGTCCCTGTTTATATAAATAATCAGCAATATGTCCGGTAGCAGTTCCTAAGTCCAGATATTTTCCTGTTGGTACTGCACTTTTTGCAAATCTGGTTAATAAATTTCTGTCAAATGGTTTGCCCTCCAACTCATCCGAGAATTTAGCGGAATATTCTTGTGCTGCAAGGTTGTAACAATTCTGCACTTCATCAATATTATATCTTTCCATGATTGTTTCTCACATTATAAAGGTTTAATTAATCAGGAACTTTACTGCTTAATAAGTCGAAAAATCGTTTTGTCTTTTCAAGTTTTGCCGTACCATTCAGGTCAAAATACCAGAAATTCTCATAATCGCCATCGTTGGTTAGATTTTGTAAAGAGCCCTGCGATTTATGCTCTGCAATAACCCAATCGACAATAATCTTGTAATTTAGTTTGTTCAAAGGAGCAAAACCAACTGTTCTGTCAACCCTAAACTCAGGTTTTCCTTTTGATACTTTGCTAATCGAATAATTATCCAATTGGAAAAAATCTTTCACCGTTTCTCCTTTATTTGATGTTGAAACGGCAAGAATTACCGGTTTTTCTTTTCCATCTTTCAGGGCTTGTAATGCCAATATTGTAGCCGCTTTATGATGTGCATGAGTTAATGAGTCGGGTAGGAGAGTCAGAACATAATCATATTTATTTTTGACTAATAGTTCCTGTAAGCGAATACTTATCCAACTCACATTCCATGTACTATCTAAAGGCTCTTTAATGTCAAGCCCGTACTTAGCATCCTTCTGATCCAGAAAATAATGATTTCGGATGCCTAAAATTCTTCCTGCATTCAGGAGTTCCTGCTTTCTGATTTCAGGTAGTTTTTCGCGTCCTATAGTCTCAGTAGTCAATTTTAGTTTATAAATGGGTTCAGACAATAGTGAATATGAATACCCGCCTTCACCATTTGTAATTACTACCTGATCGACAATGCCATCAAGCTCATGGGTAATTTTATAAATGGTAGTTGCCAGCAAAGTCTCGTCGTCGGGATGGGCAGTCACCAATAAAACCTTAACCGGCAAAATTGATTGTTGCGCTGAGAGCGTTGCCGTATTCAGCATTAAACAAAGGATTAAGACTAAACAGGAAGTTGCTTTTAATCTCTTTGGGTAAATTCCCTGTCGCTTGCGGCGAATAGAAACTATTCCGAGATACCCCGTCCGCTTGCGGCGTGGGTTATTCATTCTAAAGAAAAACTTTAGCTCAAGCATTTTGAATAATATGTTCATTGTCATGTATTTATACTTTTGTTTTTGTTTTCTTTATAACCTGCTTTATCCTTTGCTTTATCCTTTGCTGATCCTTTGCTGATCCTATACTGATCCTATACTGATATAATACTGATATAATACTGATCCTATACTCATGTTATACCGATTTTATATTGTTTTTTGGGGATTACAATCGTTATAGTTAGCTTAGTCTTTCTTTCTCTTTCCATATGAATCTGTGAAGAATTGTCCGTCAAGTGAAAATTCGAAGATCAAAAAATTATGTCGTTACATATTTTGTCAAGTCGAGTCACGAAGCGGATACCATTCCATTAATGCATGATAGGCTGGCAGCGAGCGCAACAATATTTTCTTCATATTGGTGACGTATCCGCCTGCACCGGCTTTTTGTTTATCATAAGCCTGCTGCACCTCGGGGCTGGCTATGTCATAATTTAGATATTTTATTCTGTGCATTGTGATTTATATGTATGATTATAAGTGATTTATATTGATTTGTATTTGACTACGACTATTGGAACTCTGTACATTTTTCTCTCAGGCAAAACGACTTGTATTAAAATCATTTTATTTATCATAGTTCAATGTAACTTGGAATATAGCCGAACTGTAAATTTGTCAATTTCTATATTCTGGTTTATCTACACAATTAACTTGTTTATATATAAAATTATATCTATTGTTTTTTACAGTCAATTCTACTTCGATTTCATTTGCATTATTTATTATTGGGAAAAAAATTGTTCCTTCAACATTATTATTTGGAGAAAGGTACGTCTGTGATGGTACATGCTTTTTCCAAAATGTAATTTGTCTAACAATATTCACAATAGTATCCGTATGTTTTTCTTCCCACGCATCTTCATCTTCTCTCCTTTTAGTTTCAATATCTTCAACTTTCTGTCCAAAAATGGCTGCAATTGTGCCTGTAATAAGTGATTTAACGACTATTGTACCTACAGACTTTTTATTTAAAGAATATGGATTTTCCTCTTTATATAGCTGTTCTTTTTGTTGATTAAGTTGATCTATTTTCTGTTCGGGATCAACACTTTCTAAAATTTTAGGTTGTTTTTCATTCACGGAATCAATATTATAGAAAATCGGAATAGTACGGAACGATTTTGGTGATATTTTTACTGTGTCAAGTGTGTTATTCTTAACGGAATATGAGAATTCTAACAATCCATTGGTAATCTTGTTATACAATATTTTGACCTCATATACATTATTTTTAGTTGTATCATTTTGACTCGCACTTGGGATACTAAAAAGAGTTATTCTCGGCTTGTTTGATGATGCATCTCGCGATGTAATACAACTAAATGAGATAAATACGAAAAATATTATTACTATGTGTTTCATATTTTGGTGATACTATCAAATAAACTTAATGTGTGAAGTCCTGAAATATATTATTTGAAGCTTTCGGAGTTTTTGTGGATAATCTTTATCTATCAAATAGCTTCACCTACTCCGCTGATACTTGGTTGTTCCAATGGATCAATAAGTCTTGATGACCAATGTTTACCAGCCAGTTCAAGTTTTTCGAGTACCCGTCGACGCAGAATAATAAATTCATCATCGTTCCGGTCTCGCTCTGGCTTCAGGTTTACAGTTATCACTTCACTAATTCGTCCTGGTCGGGCAGTCATAATCGCAATCCGATCGCTCAGGAAGACGGCCTCATCCACATCGTGAGTAACTAACACGATAGTAGTCCCGGTTTTTTCCCAAATCCTTCGGATAGTTGTTTGCAATTCAATACGGGTAAAAGCATCCAGTGCACCTAGTGGCTCGTCAAGGAGCAATACTTTCGGTTCGTTTATCAATGCTCGTGCAATGGCCACCCGTTGTGCCATTCCACCCGAAATTTCGTGTGGATATGCTTTTTCAAAACCGGTAAGCCCAATCAAATCAATGTAATCTTTGATATACAGTTTCTTCTCTTTAAATACCTTTCTTGCTTTTAAGCCGATAGCAATATTTTCTTCTACAGTTTTCCATGGGAACAAGGCTGCTTGTTGAAAAACAAATCCACGTTCGTATCCTGGCTTTTCAATAGGCTGACCTTCGATGCTTACCACTCCGCTCTGAGGACTATCAAGTCCGGCTATTAACCGAAGCAAAGTTGTTTTTCCACAACCACTTGGCCCGATAAACGTTATAAATTCACCTTTTCTAGTATCAAGGTCTACATCCTGCAGGGCAACGGTGGCCTTCCCTGTAGTATCATAATACACGCGGTTTACGCCGCTTATTTTAATTAAAATTTCTTGTTTGCTCATTTTGAAATTCCTTTTTTCCAACGTAAAACATAATTGCGGCTTGAGTTAAGCACAGCTAATATGATAGAGAATACAATAGCCATAATGACAATGGAAGCATACACTTTATCGTAAGCCGACCACGTTTTAGCCCAGTTGATATACCATCCAAGTCCGGCTTTAGCTCCTATCATTTCGGATACGATAAGTGTGAGAAATGAAAATCCAGTTGCGGTAGTTAGTCCAGTGAAAATATCGGGAACTGCATTGGGAATAGCAACATTAGTCAGTAAAAACCGTTCGTTAGCTCCCAAAGTAAGTGCAGCTTCGTAATACACCTTTGGAGTGGAAGCTATTCCTACAGAAACCATGAAAGCTACCGGAAACCATGAAGCAATGACAATCAGAAAAAGCCCGGCAATAAAGCTATTGGGAAAAACAACAACTGCAATCGGAATCCAGGCAATAGGAGGAATGATACCTATCACTTTAAGTATAGGGAAAAGCCAGTAATACCATTGTCGGTACCAGCCTATAAGTATGCCTGTACCAATACCTAAAATTGTACCCAAGATTAATCCAACGAAAAAAAGGCGTAATGAATAGTAGGAACTGATCAGAAAAGTTTCCCGTTCACTTACGATAACACTGATAATCTGAGCTGGTCCCGGAAAAAAAGGAAGTTGAAGGATATTGCTTTTGGTGGAGAGCAAATCCCATACAGTCAGAGCAATTCCCACGGCAAATATAAACTGAGCCTTGTGATACAGAATTTTTCGTAAACTATTTGCTTTGACAGATATTACCCACAATACAATCAATATTGTGATGAATATCTCCAAAAAAATCTGGTATGGCAAGGTATTTACAAACTGGGAGTCGGGCACAAGTATATCGACAGCCAATGCTACCAAAACCGATATTACAGCACCAATATACCACCAGCCCGATTGAGGCTTCCAGTATGTGCTAAATCCTGTTTTGGGTTCGGGTTCGGATTTTTTATTTATTCTTTTAGTCATAATGAAGAATTGTGTGAGAATCAATTAAAAGGGGGCTGTATCTACATAGTTTTCATTCCTGACTTACCTGATGAAGCTTCATGTTGACTTCCATGCGTTGTGGTTTCTTCAACCTGTAAATCAAAATACAGATTGTCCACAAATTTATCTGCATCAAGATCCTTTGGCAAAAATCCCGTTTTTATCAATTCTTTTGTAAAATAGAGAGCATCATCCTTCGCTTTGTGCCTTACGCCTGCATTGTGATGGGCATGATATTGATAACTCTTTACCAGTTCTGTAATTAATGCCGGATCGTTGCTGGACACATATTTTTTTGCAATCATGATTTTTGCAGTTTCTTCCGGATGAAAAGCAATCCATTCGCTGGCTTTATTGTAAGCTCTCAAGATGGCCTTTATGCGTTCGGGATAGTCTTCAAGTTGTTTGGTCGAAGCGTAAAGGCAACAGCAATATTTGCCTGCAAAAAGTGGATGTTTGCCTATGTCGCAAAGTACTCTGTAGCCTTTCTTTTCGGCCAGTGTCCCAAACGGATCCCATAATGCCACGGCATCCACCTGACCTTTTTCGGCCACACTCTGAAGTAATTCAACCGGGTATGCCAACCAGTTTACTCCTGTTTTTGCATTAATTCCGTTATTGGCAAGATATACGCTGGTTATGGCCATGGGAGTTCCGCCGATTTCATCTACACCTATATTTTTACCTGCAAGGTCTTTAGCATCTTTTATTTTAGAACCGGGAGGTACCACTAATTTAATGCAACCCTGATGTAACCCTGCAATCAATTTAATTTTTAAACCTTCATGAATAGATGGATAATACTGAAAATCGCCTATTGCCACAGGAAATTTACCACTTGCCAGTCCGGTTTTGTTTGTTTCAAAAGTTCCGCTTACCAAAGTAACATCCAGTCCTTCGGCTGCAAAAAAACCTTTTTCCTTAGCAATATAACCCGGAGCACCACAAGCGCCACCACTCAATGCTTGAATTTCAATTTTTCCTAAAGGAAATTCGGCTGTTGCACCTTCTATTTTATGGGCTTTATGGTGACAAGCACTGAAAATAACCGACAACACAAGCATTGTCTGGATTTTGATTAATGTTGAAACTTTCATTTGTTTTTATATTGAGTTGATTAATTAAAAATCGTAGTACATATTATTCCTAATCAGAGTCAGGAAAATTGTTTTGGTGGTACAAATACGTCGGAAGCAAACCTGAAAATTCTGGTCGATTCCGAACAAGAATAGAGACGTTGAGTTTGTTCTGTTGGGATTAATACGGCAATACCAGCTCCCACAAACTCGATGACTTCAATAATTTGATGTTTTTTGTTGTTGGTGTTCGTCGTATTTCCATTGGAATTTTCATCTGTCATCTTCATTTGTTTTCTCAGAAAACATTTACCCTGACAGCAGTTTCCTTTTATTTCTTTTTTTACACATAGATTTTTTGCAATATAGCCTTTAAAAAGGCCATACTCTATCTGTGGTATTTGATATAGGCAGATATTAAATACCATCATAATTAAAAGTATTATTGAAAAAAAACGGTCTCTGCGTTTCATCAATGTGTGAGTTTTATATAATTCTACTTTAACAGATTTGAATTTAATATCATATCTGTATTATTGATATCTATTTATCGTCTGATTTGTCTATCTATAACTTAAATAATTATCAACTCCTCAGTTATTTACATGCATTATTAAAAGACAAATATTTGTTTTCAGTTCTTTTGTACTAAGTAATAGGAATTAAATAATGTCCTATTCTTCAGAAAATAGCTAGACGATATGGTTGTAATTTTAAGTCCCCTTTAGGGAAACCAACGGTCAGCGTAGCTAATTAGGGGTGGTTTTAACTATATTTTCCGCCCCACGCTCCTAAAGGGGATGTTAAATAGTGTCGTCTTTGAAAAACTAAATTGGGACATTATATTCGTTCCATTACTTATGATTGATATACTTGATTTTTTTAATCAGTCATGGGAGAAAACCTTTCAATGTTGAATATATAATTCAGGATTTCTATTTGTTTTGTATATTTATAGAATTATTTTTGAATGTTTTATCATTTTGCTTTTTGCTTAGCTATACTTAGTCTGTATTTAGTCTGTATTTAGCCTGTACCATGAGTCTATTTGAGAATTTATACAGAAAGCACTCTCGGAATAACAGAGGCGTGATTTTGTCCTCTAACTAGACGGTCTTTTCTATCACTTTTTCTACCTACGGCGTAAGAACCTGCTGTCGTTATTTCTGCTTTGATGGATTTGATTTATTTCTTCTAAAAATAACAATAGATACAGTTCTGTGAATGCTACATAGAATTCTATCCCGAAAAGAACTAGATTAACAAATAAACTCAAATACTACCTTATTTTTCAAATTTCCAAATATACAGATCATGAATCCGCACAGCCCTGTTAACATCACTCTCATTTTTAATTGGCAAACCACTATTCTTTTCAGCTTTAAATTTTAGAACTACATTTTTAGAATTAATTTTCACGGTGAATTTTTCTCCCTTAAGTGGATTCGTTGGAACATAGGTTCCAACCTGAACGGTATCAGTGTCATTTTCTCCTTTTTTCCACAATGAAACACCGGCTGCATAATTTGCATTTGAATTGTCTCCATAGGAAACTGTAAATTCAACATAAGAAATTTCTGGTATGGGAGAAGTTATGACATCTCCTTTTGAGTAATGGCCGCAAGTATACCAAATAGGACATTGGAGGGCGATGTACCCAGTACTAACTTCAGAAGTCGGAGTAGAGCTCCCTTCTGTGTTGCCGCATTCGGGACTAGCTGCAAAATCAATAAGAGCATAGTTTACTTTCAAGCTGTCGTATATGACTGAAACGTTGGTAGGTATGTAGCTTACAATTTCTGCGCTTTTCATTAAATCGGTTTCACAATTTTGTTTTTTCTGCAACAGGTATCCGTCTCTTGTCCATTTCTGAAAATTCTCATGAAATACTAACAAGCCTTTGACAGAATCGGGAACCGTTCCAATGCTGGGATTGATAATGGTAATATCAATGTCATTATCATTAGGCATAGTAGCTTTACAGGCGAACAGCACCGTTGATAATGCAAATGCGGTAAGTCGAATATTAAATTTGTGAGTAGAAAGCATTTCCTGAATTGATAAATCGAATTGTGCAGGTTTCAGCTTAGATCTGAAACCTACACAATACAATTGTTGTTAATTATTGATAACTTGAATCATAAGCACTTGCAGTTGAATTATCCCATCCGTAATTTTGTGTTAGATTCGGATTTAAATCACGCTCGCTCTGTGGAATTGGGAATCGATAATGCTTTAATGCTATCTGCGATTTCTTTTTTACCCGAGCATCCGTATCGGGGGCTTTTGCGGCAACTGCTTTCACTGTTTTCAAAAGAATTTTCCAACGAACCAGGTTGAACCAGCGTTGTTGTTCGTATGTAAATTCATGAAGTGATTCTTTTCGTAACGAATCTCTGAACTGAGCTTGTGTCAGATTTTTATAGTCAAAAGCATCGGCTGCAAGGTTTTGGGAGTTAATTGTTTTTTTATACGCTCTTCTACGTACCTGATTAATTGCACTGTAAGCTTCTGCTGGAGGTGTTGTATTCAACTCATTTAAAGCTTCTGCTTTGGTAAGCAATACATCGGCATAGCGAATAATAGTTCTGTCAATAGCTCTTGTAGTAGCACTAGTATTGATATTTAATGTGTCAATATATTTCCTATAACGGGGTATGTCAAAAACAAATACGCTGTTTGTATTCGGGTTGTACAGATATTTTGCATACGTACCTCTTTTCCGTTGATCGCGGTCATCCCAGTTATCGTAGAATTGTGCCGGATCCGAAACGATAAGGTGAGGAAGATCTTGCGAGAAGCCTGTTACGAAGGAACAATGGCACAGGTGATTAAATCCGTCACCACTCCCAAACTGGCTTATTGTATGACTGGCTTTGAATATATTTTCCGTATAATTGTTTTTTTTGCTGGTATCCCAGTTATCTAAAAAGTCGTTTGTCAGCGAATAACCGGTTACTTTATTGGCTGCATCAACTGATTTTTGATACCTTGCTGTTGCATCGGCTGTAGCTCCTGTTTGTGCCCAGGTGATATAAGCTTTGGCAAGCAATGCATAAGCAGCCCCCTGAGTGGCACGACCTAAATCTGTTGAAACTGAATAAGAAGTAGGCAAAGCTGTTGCGTCAGTCAAATCGGTTACAATTTGTGTATAAATTGAATCAACCGATGCCCTGCTTGGTGTTTTACTATCAGTGGAATGCAGTACCAAAGGAGCTTCTCCCCAGTATTGAACAATGGAAAAATAATACAATGCCCGGAGAAATTTAGCCTCATTAGCTACTCTGGCTTTTATATCCGGGCTAATGGTCGTTGCTGTTGTTAACCGATCAATTACGTCATTTGCAGTAGTCACTCCCTCATACAAATAGGACCATCCCTGATAAATCATAGCATTGGACGATGTATGATCGTAAGTGCCAATCGGAGCACCGGCAGAAGTTACTGCCTCACCGCATTGTTCTTCATCACTTGGTAAATCTGTCAAATAAGAAGTATAGGTACTAATCTCCGAAATGTAAACATAGGCACCATTCACTAAGGCCACTGCATCAGCATCTGTTTTTGGAAAATTCGTATTGGTTAACGTTCCTATTGGGTCGACATCCAGGCTGTTGCACGAGGCAAAAGATAGTAGGATGGCTGAAAGTATGGATATGAATAAATATTTTTTCATCTTTGATTTATTTTTAAATTCAATTAATATTTTTTACTGTCAAACCATTGATTTACAATGTAACACTAGCACCAATATTAAACCCTACAGACGAAGGATAAGCGGTCAAATCAATGCCCTGGTATAAACCGTTCGTTTCGTCGCCTCCGTACCTGGAAGCTTCGGGATCATAACCTTTGTACTTAGTGATTGTCAATAGGTTCTGTGCAGATACAAAGATTCTTATATTGGAGTTTTTGCTATTCGTAATTCTAAATGGCAGCGTGTAACCAATGGTTAGGTTTTTCAATTTCAGAAAAGAAGCATCTTCGATATAGCGGCTATCCAGATAAACTTGTTGTGTTGCTACTGCACGAGGCACTGTTGTCGATGGATTAGTAGCTGTCCATCTTTCTGCTACAATTGCCGCTGAGTTGTAAGTGGTTGAATATGTTTCAAGATTTTGTCGGAGAGCATTATAGAGCTTGTTTCCCTTGCTTCCCTGAAACAATACTGATATATCAAACTTTTTGTAAGTGAATGAAGTTGAAAATCCATAGGTGAAGTCAGGTTGCGAATTACCCAATACAACTCTATCTGCATCCGTAATTTTATTATCTCCGTCGTGATCAACAAATATTGGATCTCCCGGTTGTACAGCGCTAGAAGAACCAGTTCTTGCATCAACAGGTACTTTTGATAAATTGTCGCCTTTTTGAACAACACCTGCAAACTGATATCCATAGAAAGTACCCAGGGGTTCGCCCACTTTCACTATCAGAGGTAAAATTGCTGAAAGTGGATTTGAACTGTTAGCTGCGGTAAAGTTGGGTTGGAAAGATGGTACACCACCCAAACTGGTAACTTTATTAGCATTGTGAGCAATATTGGCTGAAGCAGTCCAGTTTATGGTTTTAGTTTTCAAAAGAGTCCCGTTTACGGCAAACTCAATACCTTTATTTGTAACGGTACCCACATTTTGCAATTGCGATGCAAAACCGGTTGTTACAGCTATAGGTTCATCAACCAGCAAATCGGAAGTTTTTTTCGAATAAACATCAAGAACAAAGTTTAGCTTATCATTCCATAAGCCCAGATCAAGTCCGGCATTATACTGGCTGGTCGATTCCCATTTCAAATTCGGGTTTGCTAATCTGGTTCTCGTGTAGTCAGTTACTAATGTTCCGCCAAACGATGCATTGGCTGCTGCAGAATATGTAGCTAAATATTTGTAATCACCAATTTCCTGATTACCAACAGTACCACCGCTTACACGAAGTTTCAGGTTATCGATAACCTTGCTTTTGAAAAAGGGTTCCTGATTAATATTCCACGACAAACCCAACGATGGGAAGTAACCCCATCTGTGACTTTCGGCAAAACGGGATGATCCATCAGCTCTTAATGTAGCAGTTAGATTATATCTTTCTTTGAATGAATAATTAGCTCTTGCAATGTATGAATTTAAAACAGATTCAGAACCTCCTGAGGTAGGAGCCCCATAGGTAGACCCTGCTTGCAGACTAGTGTATCCCAATGATTCATTTGAATAATTGGACGACGTAGCCGTAGCATATTGAATAGAATTTTTTTGGGTTGTATACCCAACGAGTGCATCTATCGAATGATCGTCAAATGTCTTGTTATAGTTGAGGGTAAATGCTCCTTGCCAGGTATCCGATATTTTTGATCCAATAGAGCCTAATCCATTAGGGATTAGCCCTATGGCTGAAATTTTCGGAGCGTAGAAATTTTGTTTAGTATTGTATAAGTCGGCACCCACGACAGCTTTAGCTACTAAAGACGGAATAATGGTATAGTTGGCGTAGAAATTACCAAATATATTGGTTAGTTTGGTCTGTGCTGTTGTATTAACGATATCTGAAATCGCATTCACAGTAGTATTACCTAACCTTATATCACCGGTTTCGTAAGCATTTGTATAATTGAAGGTTCCATCGGAATTATAAACGCTGACTAATGGCGAGGTTCTGATAGCTAAATCATAAGGTCCAGCTAACCGTCCGGGTGCTGCTAAAGTTCCATAGTTCGACAATCCATTTTGTGTTGAATTACTTGCGCTAACATTTATACCTGCCGTAAAGCTTTTTGAAAAAGTCCGGTCCAGATTTACGCGACCGCTTATTTTTTTGTAATCGGTATTTTTAATAATACCGGTCTGATCAGTATAGTTTCCCGAAATCACATAACGTGTTTTTTGGTCACCACCACTAAACGTCAACTGATGATTTTGAGAATTGCCGGTTTGGAGAGCTGCACTCTGCCAATCTTCACCTTCACCAAAACTATTAATCTGTGCATCCGTAAATCCGGTTTCACTGCTATTTTGTTTTAATTCGGTATAAAGCTGTGCCCATTGTTTTCCATTGAGTAAGTCTAGTTTTTTGCGGACTTTTTGCGAGCCATAGCTAACTTGATAATTAATATTATCGCTCCCTTTATTCCCTTTTTTTGTAGTGATGATGATTACACCATTAGCTCCTCTTGAACCATAAATGGCTGTTGCAGAGACATCTTTTAATACTTCGATTGATTCAATGTCATTGGAATTGATACTTGAAAGAGGATTTAACCCTCCATCAAAATTTCCTGCACCGGTGCGCGTGTTGCTGTTATCGTTGTATAAAATGTAACCATCTATAACGTATAAAGGCTCATTCCCTCCAGTAATAGAGTTGCCACCACGAATGCGTAGTGTTGAAGTTGCTCCTGGCTGTCCGGAACTTTGAGTTACATTTAAACCGGATACTGCCCCACCAAGTGCATTATCAAACGAAGTTGTAGACTGCGAGAGGTAAGAGCTTGGAATGGTCGCAATAGCTCCGGTAAGCTCTTTACGTTTTTGAGCACCGTAACCAACTACTACCACTTCATTTAATGAATTAAAATTTGATGTAAGAAATATGGAAACTGGTGTAGAGTATTCATAAATATCCGTTTCCTGCTCTTTATATCCAATATAGCTTACTATTAGTGTTACAGGGAGTGATTTGACTGTAATACTAAAGTTACCGTTAACATCAGTAATTACTCCAGATTGATTATTTCTTCCACTATCTTTGATTTTAATTGTGGCTCCGGTTATTTCTTCATTTGTTTTTTCGTCAATTATTTTACCTTTTACAACTATTTGTTGTTGAGCGTTAACAAGAAATGTTGAAATCAACAAAAAGGTTAAGACCATTGTTTTTTTCAAAAAACAATTTCGTTTTTTTATTTTTTTTGATACTTTTGTCATGACTCTAATTCTTTAGTGTTAAGTGTCCTTGAAGCCAATTGCCGTCGGATTAGAGGACACTTTTTTTATTAATAACTTTTGTGTAAATAAAATTTGATCATATATTATCTCCTACCTGAACATTTAAATTTCGGGCAAAGAAATTTCTAAGCTCTTTCAACAATAATAGCTGCTATATATTCCAAGAACGGAATACTTTTTTCGCTGTTTGTAAATTAGTTTTTTTGTCATTGATATAAATTATTATTGGAATTATTAAATAGTTACAAGTTACAAGACTGCTTATCTGAATTTTACTTTCAGAAAACAGATCGTTAAATATTATTGCTTACTTAACTTATTTTTTTAATTAAAACTCTGATATACACTTGTGAAAATATCTTCCATCAATTTCAATCCACCATGGTAGCCTACATAAGTACTGTGCAGGATTACTTTTTCTTTAATAGGAACGCTTATACACAAAAAGTTACCATCGAGTTCTCGGGTAAGTTTCTTTTCGAAAATGCTACCGATAATTAATGGAGCACCCGCAAATTCTTCCTGTTCTATCTGTTTATGAATTAAATAGCCATCAGTAGAGAAAACAACATTGGCTTCAATGCCGTAACTGAAGTCCTTGAAATATTCGTGAATCCGAGCCTGATGTTCTTCAGGAACTCCCTCAGTAATAAATTGTGTGTTAGGCATCAATCCCAAATCATTTACAAGGAATTTTGAAAAGGCAAGTGCGTTAGCTGCATCGGTAACGGTGCTAAACATTTTTGATGCAGTACGGTTTTCGAAGAAAATATCTACCGAACGTTCCAAATAGAAATAATATTCCTTCTCATGTTTTTCGATTAGGTTGTCAGTAAGCTTTTGGTTTACTCCGGCAAAGTTTCCTACTGCACGTAGAAAAGCAGATGTTTCATGTGCACCTATTGGTAATGTCGGATAATGAAGGTATGGTGTACCAAATTTCGTTTCCAGCAACTTCACATTGTCTAAACCTACCCAAGGCGAAACTAATAGATTGAATTCTGCCAAAGGAACTTTATTCAGATTTTCAATACCTCTAAATTCTCCGAAAATTGAGTTTGGTGTCAATCCTAATTCACGAACCAAATTTTCCAACTCACGTAAGTTTCCTAACCAATGTGGATCATATGATGGAACTGAGGCCCAGATGTTGACTAATCCTGTAATTTTCTCTTTTTTTGGCAAGCGCACTAGATATTGATTTATGAGTCCGTTTACCACCCATTCGTGTCCTTCGATATTTGTACCCTTGAATCCGGCTGTAGGTACTGAAATAACAGGTTTTACTGCATCTTCAAATTCGCTAACTACCTGATCAATATCATCCCCCACTATTTCTGTTGTACAACCGGATAATACCACAAACAGGTCGCCATCCATAACCTTCAATGCATTTTCAATTACATCGTGTAATTTCCCTTCACCTCCAAAAACAACTTCTGTTTCACCAATATTCGTACATGGATAGGTTTGTGGATTCAGGTAACCAGAGTCGCCTGTTGTTCCTGCAAGGCTTCCTGCAAGTTTTCCTGCACAACCAGGACCGGCATGTATAATAGGTATTGCTCTGTAGATTGCTTGTACTGTTTGCATGGCACCTAATGCACAAACGTAGCGCGGTTCATCTAAAATTTTTGTCATTCTATTATTGATTAATTATGTAGTTTCAAGTAAAAATGCATCTGAAGGTTGTTTCATCCACCAGTTGGTATAAGGCAGGCGAACGTGTTTAGCCAGATTTTCGGAGAAACTGCGATTGATGATAATATTTAGAAGTGTTTGTGCAAAACGCAACGTTCCTTTGTATCCGAATGAATTGTACTCGTCATACACACAATAAGCGGGAATACCAATCTTCATGGCCCAAACGGTAGAACCTGGATGGCGTGAAATAAATACATCCGGATTTACTTTCTGTAAAGTGTTCATAAATTCGAAGTTTTGTAGGTCATTTACCGAATATGTAAAATTATTAGGTGAATTATCCATCAAGTATTGAAGACCTGTAGGGCGCAAACCATCATCGTATTCCTTATCCAAGTGCCAAGCCGACACATGTTCTACCACGAGTCCGAACTCTTGCAAAATACGAGTATAATTAGCTCCGAATCCGGGGCCCATAGCTATCATGGCACGTTTGCCTTTAAGTTGCTCTTTAATCTTTTCCAATTTCGGTAAATAAAATTCAGCTTCTTGCTTCAGGTACTCTTCAATTTCAGCTTCTTTACCCACTATTTTTGCCAACTGTCGTGCATAATCGTTAAACCCGATTATACCATGAGGTGGTAATGAGCGAAGAAAAGGTACACCGTAAGCTTTCTCAAGTCCAATGCCCAGATAAGATCCCAATGTGCTACATGTAGTTACAGTTGCCACAGCTTCCGAAAGATGTTCAAGTTCTTCGACAGATACCGATGCAGGAAGATAAGTAGGTTCTAATCCGAGAATATCGAACAAACGCTTAATATCTGCACGTGTGTTCCACGCTAAACCTTGTGTAAAGCCATAAATATTTACTTTATTACTTTTTTTCTTAGGAGGTTTTACAATATATTTAAGAATAGCATGTTGAGCCAAATCAAATCCGGTAGCCCATATTTGCGATTTAAAGCCTTCGCAATGTATAGGAGCAATTGGAATATTTATCTCTTCACTTAAATCATCCAGAACACCATCCAAATCTTCCCCTATCACGCCACTTACGCAGGATGCGCCAATAAAGATTACTTTCGGATGATAGCGGTTATAGGTTTCGCGGATTACGTCTTTCAGATTGTCGGTTGCACCTAAAATAGTGTCAGCTTCCGTCATATCCGTACAGGTATAGGCGAAATGATCTCTGTTTTTATTCAATGCTGTGGCTAACAAATTATATCCGCTGGATATGCCGATAGCCGTTGCAGCACATCCCGAAGGACCGTGATGAACAATAGCTGCATCGTTAATACCTGACAACTGTCCTAATGCACAGGTTGAAGAGCAACTGGATGCCTGCGAAAAACATCTTTTTCGGTCGCTCAAACATCCACTACATGCTTTTTCTTTTAAATCATTCAGATCTCCTGAATATCCTGTTATTGATTCTAAGCGTGATTCTCTGGAATCACATACGCTTGATTTTAAATCTACTGCCATAATACAATTTCTTATATGATATTATTCTGGAAAATCACTAATTATTTTATTGAATTTGATAAATTGTAATGTTATCCCTTACTGGAACTTAATTTTCAAAGAAGTTTAACTCTACTGTTTTGCCTTTTTATGAGTGTAGTAAATATGAAGTTCAACGAGTAATCTACAGCAAAGCTTTTAATTCCATTTACTAACAGGTATCTGATTGCTCTTTCACCTATTTTTCGAACAAAAACGGCTTTACAATCCTTCAACAGTATGGTGATTCGTTCAAAATTTGCATCTGAATGAAACTCCTGATCTTGATTGGTAATTACTTCCCGATCTTCAATAAACTCAACTTGTCCTTCGGAAATTTCATAAATAAGAAAATTTCTAGCTTGTCCAAAGTGCTGATCTACTGATTCGCCATCACTACTTGCTATTGCTATTCTGTATGCCATGTTTTTTTAATTTAGCCTATGAACATCCCGTTCCAGCACCCGAGCACTTTCCGCCTACACCACAGTTTCCTGCAAGTCTTAACGATGACTTCGGAAGCGCTTTCCCAAAGAAAAGAGCTTCAACATGCTTTTGGATTTGTCCTTCGAGTGCTTCAACGAAAATTCCCTTTCCTTTTAGTATTTCAAGAGGAGTTGGCCCAATTCCGCTGACCAATAATGCTGCACAATCCGACAATGCATTTGAAATATCTGTCCACCTGTTGTTCTCAGTGAAAACGATAGGTCTTTTTTCCAATAGCTCGACATTGCCTTTGCGTACCTGATAAATCCATAAATTAGATACTTCTCCCAAATGTTGGTTAATTGTAATACCATCGCTACTTGTTACGGCGATATAAGGTTTCTCGACAAAAGACAGCTTATTAACCGGAGCGATAAGTCTTTTCGTTTCTGCACTTTTATCATCTCCTAATAATCCAACAGCATCAGCTCTACAGCGTGCACAATGAATCATTTGATTTATGTGTACTGACGTTTTAGCCCTTATAGTACGCATGGTCGATGCGGATGGTTCGTACAGCGTTCCGAAAGGAGTCCCTTCTACCGGAATAAGCGGAATGCAATTTTGCACATCTGCTCCGAGATCAGCAACATATTTAGCAATTTCATGCACATGGTGTTCATTAACCCGAGGTACTACGACTGTATTTATTTTTACTGTTATACCATACAGCTTAAGTAATTTGATAGACTCTGTCTGCCTTTGCAGTAAAAGAGTTGCGCCTTCAACTCCAAAATAGGTTTTCTTGTTATAATGAATCCATTCATAAATTTGTGAACCTATTATTGGATCAACAGCATTCACGGTAATTGTTACGTGAGATACATTCAGTTCAGCTAACCGGGGAATATATTCAAGTAAAGAAAGTCCGTTGGATGAAATACACAGCAGTTTATCAGGAAGCTGATTATGAACAAGTTCAAGCGTTTCCATTGTTTCTTTCGGATTTGCAAATGGATCACCCGGTCCGGCTATTCCAACAACGGCAAGGTTTGGAATCTTTTCATCTACCTTTACTAAATAGTCCAAAGCCTGTGAAGGTTTCAATATTCCGGTAGTAACTCCGGGGCGACTTTCATTAGTGCAATCAAATTTCCGGTCACAAAAATTGCATTGTACATTACACCTTGGAGCAACCGCCAAGTGAATGCGGCCCGTTCTGTGTCTAGCATCTGCATTGAAGCAAGGATGATTACTTATATCCATAAACTTTTTTTGTTAGCCTTTTTTGTTTCATTGATTAATCATACTCTACTGGTAGAGGTGTTGTCTTGACTAAAATACCATTAAATTCCAACCTTTTCACCCTTGATCTCTCCTGCTTGAATGGCTATCAATTGATCGGCCCAACCAGCTGACCATTCACGCAAATCATCAATTTCGAGAGGAGTAGGCACGCGTGATTCAGTATGTGCTGCAATTTTGCGAGCCAGACCGCGGTATATTTCTGCCTGAACAGAATCAGGTGCAGCTTCGATGGTTGTACGACCGGAAAGCTCTGATTGTGATACTGTGATTGAACGAGGTACATATTCCACTACTTGTGTACCTGTTTGGTTCACGAAGTCGTCAATAATTGATCGCTGATATTGATTATTGATTGAATTAGCTATAATACCACCGAACAAAGCTCCACCTTTAGTTGAATATTTCTGGATTCCTTTCATCAGATTGTTTGAGGCATAGATAGACATAAAATCGGACGAAGACACGGTGAATACATGCTCAGCTATACCTTCACGAATAGGAACTGCAAAGCCCCCACATACCACATCGCCCAATACATCGTAAATAACAAAATCAAGATCCAGTTCTTCGAATATATTTTGTTGTTTCAATAATTCTACAGCTGTGATAATACCACGCCCGGCACACCCGACACCGGGTGCAGGACCACCTGCTTCTACGCAATATACTCCATGAAAGCCCTGAAATATGGCGTCATGTGCGTCTACTTTTGGATTCTTGCGCAACAGGTCCAATACAGTCGGAATATATTTCCCATTACGTAATGTGTTTGTTGAATCGCTTTTCGGATCACAACCAAATTGTAATACTTTGTAGCCTGCTTCTACAAGTGCAGCACTAATATTTGAGGTAGTAGTTGATTTACCAATTCCTCCTTTACCATAGATGGCAATTTGTTTAGTTTTTTTAGACATTATATCTGTTTTTTTCTATTAAATATTTGATTGGTTTTTATAAGCATGGATTATTTTCCAAATGCTTGTTTTAGGTCTGCGATTAAATCTTTCACATCTTCTAAGCCTATCGATAAACGAATAGTTTCAGGTTTTACACCAGCAATATTTTGCTCGTCTTCGGTTAGTTCACCATGAGTTGTTTTAGCCGAGTTGATCACCAATGAGCGGGCATCTCCCACATTGGCATGATAAGAGAATAGCTTCAACTTATCAATAAATTGGCTTATTTCTTCTTCACTTCCTTTGAATCCGAAAGAAAAAGTTCCACCAGCTCCTTTCTTCAAATATTTTTTTGCTAAATCATAGTATTTACTATCAGGTAAGGTAGGAAGACTTACCCAGGAAACTTTTGGGTGCTTTAATAAATATTCAGCAATTTTCTGAGCAGATTCGGTCTGCTTTTTTACCCTTTCGCTCAATGTTTCAATTCCCTGAATAGCTAAATAGGCTTCGAAAGGACTCAGACTGGCTCCAAGTAAAGGAAGATGATTTGTTCGGATTCGTCCGGTAAAAGGAAAGTCCGGTAAAGCTTCGATAATACTTTTATCATTTAGTGTGAATATTTTTTCCGTAAAATGGGGATGACGACCACCAGCCCAATTAAACTTTCCGGATTCTAATATCAATCCTGCAATGATAGAACCGTGACCTGTAAGCGCTTTAGTGGCAGAATAAACTACTACGTCAGCACCGTATTTAATAGGGTTCAGTAAATAGGGGGTTGCAAAAGTATTGTCAACTATTAATGGCAGTCCATATTCATGGGCTAGGTTTGCAATAGCTTCAATGTCAGCTACTACATTTATAGGGTTGCTTATTGACTCAATAAAGATAGCTCTGGTGTCATCTTTAATTAAAGCACGAATGGCATTGAGATCATTCACATCCTTTGTAATATCAATCTGAACTCCCAGACGAGGATATACTTTTTTATAAGCATCGTAAGTGCCACCGTAAATTTGAGCAGCAACAATTATTCTGCCTTTTTCACCTGCGTTTAGTAATGCATAAGAAACTGCAGCCATTCCGGAAGCAACAGAAACTGCAGCAGCAGCTCCATCCAATGCTGCAACACGGGCTTCCAGTGCAGCTAGTGTTGGGTTTCCAACACGCGTATAAACATACCCTAGCTCCTCAAAATTTATGATTCGTTCGGCTCGTTCAGTTGAAACCAAATCAAACGCAGCTGTTTGATAAATTGGAACTTGAATTGAATTGTTGTGTTCGGCAGGATTATAACCCGCGCGAATTTTCAAGGTGTCAAATTGATAATTTTCTTTACTCATAGATTCTATTTTTTATTAAATTATTTTTTATGTTGTGAAATGTTGATCAAGTAATCATACAATTATTACATCAAGGTTTGAAAAATCAAACGGTATAAGTAAGGATACTTATTCGGATAATCATTATGTCTTATTTTGAAAGGAAAGATGCCGCATTAAGCTATACCTGAATTTATACCTTCCTGATAATAATTGACGGTATTTATGATAGTCGATATATATAATGAGTATTGTTTTGAATTAAGTTGACACTACAATTAGTAATATCAACGAATCGAAATGGAAAGTTTTTAAAGCCTGAAATAGCTAATATAGCCCCAAATAATAAAGATTTTTCGCTAAATGATATAAAGGAAATGTGGAAGGGAGGAAAATTCAATTGTACAAACACATTTTTAATTCTATGTGTTACGAGCTTTATTGGAAAACTATTTGCAGTTTCCAAAAATAATGATAATTTTGCCATACAATTTCTAATTGTAGCGAATGTTCCCTTTGATAGTTTGGCGACTGAGGGGGGAACGCTCGCTTTTTTGTTTTTAATTAAATAGAGTTTTTTATTTTATTGACAAGAATTTTTCGGTCAATTTATTTGTTTTTTCGGTCAATGATGTTTTTTCTAAATTGAGGAACCCTTTCTCGTGGTTAAATTTTTGACCATCAGTCAACACCCATTTTAGAAAATCAGAAACTTCTTTTCGTGTGGTATGTTGTGAATAGATAAAACCAATTTTTTCCACAGGAATGGTTTCGATACGATTCTTCTCCAAAACATCTATTACAAAATCCAGATTTTCTGTCAGAATCTCCTTTGTGATTTTGTTTAAATCGAGGGGTAATAGTGCAATTCCATCTTTTAGTTTGCGGGAATTAGTATCGTACAAATAGCCAAGATTGTTGTAAGTTAAGCCAATAGTGTCTCTCTGAATGGCCGATAACAAATAAATATCATCGCCCAACACTTTTTTACCTCTGATTTCAGACGATTGATGCCCGAAATATCCGGCTAAAGTAGTTGAAGCACATGAATTATTCTCGCGTGAATAGATTGTAGCCTTGAATTTTGGTTTTTCCTTTGCTGGCTCTGCATCATAATCAATCACTTCGAAAAATAGCTTGTCAATTTCTTTTTTGTTTAATCTTTTTTTTGCAAAAGTTGTCAGAAGTGGATTTCTGGTATTGGTAACTGGAAGTAATGCGTACCGCCCTGTGTAAATTATTTCCTGACTTTCATTAAGCTCTTCTTTTTTTGGTTGATGAGCTATAATGTTTAGATCAATTGCTTGCGAAGCTACTGTTTTAGCTGCAAGCTTAATATTTACATTTGGATTTACTTTGGCATATTCGACGATCCATTTTTCAATTAATGGATACGTAAATTTGGTACCAGTAATAATGATAGGTTCTGTTGCTTTATTTTCTGCTGCGAATGCAGTTGCAGAAATGAATAAAACAAAAAGTAGCTGATAAAAATAGTTTGTTTTCATGTTCTTGTGTTATAAGAAAAATGAATATTATATTTAACTTGTCGGTAAATAACCGGGATAAAAAAATGTAATGAAAAATAGTTTGGAAATTCTCCTTTTGTATAAAAAAAAACTCAAAATGAGGGTAGGAGAAGGGCAAAAAGACTAGCGTGATGTGCAACAACAGCACATTCGTGTAGAGGAGGTTGGGTTGAAATCTGACTTTTGAGAAAAAACGAGCTGGGCTAGAGAGAGAGTTTGCTTAGTATCCACAATCTGCTCGCTTCGTCGTCCTGAGTCGAACAGTACACGTTGAGTTCTGTAATAAATACCTTTATTCATACTATACCTTTTTATTGATTATAAAATATCTCATTTACGTTGCAAAGATAGATGTTGCCGAGGAGACCAGAAATACCTTTCGGAAGGTATTTTGCATACCTTTAAATAGGTATTTTTAATTATTTATAGAACAAAATAACTTACTTTGCTCTGGATGTTTGTGTTTTTAACTAAATCTCGATCTAAAGGGTATTTCCGCAGGGTATAATAAACGAATTGTGTAAACAAGGATAATTATATGGGTCGTTTTATACTACGACTATTAGACTTTAAAGAATTTACAAATCAAAAGTGAAGATTTATTTTTGTTACAGTAAGAATTATAATCGAAAAAAGCATTATTAAATATTGATAATTTATCATTAACCATTTATCATCGAACATTAATCATTATTTTCGTTCGTATGAAACGAGCATCTAAATTGGTGTTTTGACTAAATGCCAGTTTCATTGCGAGTTCCACACGACCTTTAAAAAGCAGTTATTATAGTATGAAAAAAACATCTTTATTTATTCTGCTATTATTGGCAGTAGTAGTAAGCACGCTTGCATTCAAGCCTGGAAAACAGTACAAGGACGGTACATATACCGGAGAATCACAGTCCAAATACAAAGCAGAGCCCTATTGGGGGCAAGCTACAGTGGAAATTAAAAATGACAAGGTCGTAAAATTTCATTTTCAGATTCTCGATAAGAAAAAAAATGAAGTTTTTGGCCCCAAGTATGAACGGCACTTCAAAGACAATCCCGAATATATGCAACAATGCCGAAACGATCTGAAAGGCATACAAGCCTATGCTGAAAAATACATGAAGACAAGCGACCCGAAACAAGTAGATGCCATAACAGGCGCCACCTGGTCGTACAATATTTTCCGGGCGGCTCTCAAAGTGGCTTTAGATAAGGCAAAAAACAACTAAATTAAAACAATTGGGCTTCGCAACTTTCCAGTCGGCGTATACATAATGATACCTGTCGGTTGAAAAAGAGCGAACCCCAAGCTTACTTTTCTCCTTACTTACTATTCCTTGCCATTTGAATCCAAGCTCTTCCCCAGGCAGGATTGACTGTTGTGGCATTTTCAGTTTCGAAGACAGCAGCGGCCTTATCCACTTCCGGTTGGAAACCGGGGTTAGCCTGATGCATAAACTGAGCCATATTGTTTTTATATAAAGCCAGAAGAATCATTGCTCTCGGATTATTCGGGTTCAACGCAAGTGCTTTTTCATAATTGGCCATAATCTCACCCGAATACTTAGGACCATTCGTTTGCGGATCGGAAGCAATCAGCCCATAGAGTCGCAATCCTTTCAGCGTGTAAACTTCAGAAAGTTCCGTGCCTTTCAACTCCGGCAGTTTATTCAGATAGTCCTCAGCCTCGCGAAGATATTGTGCCTTCTCGTCTTTCGAAGGCAACTGAAACGATAACTGCACATCTACATAAGCCAGGTAATAGTTTGCCAGCCATACGTCCGGCTTAGCTATACTAAATCGTTCCAGCTTACTGCGTACCTGCATAAATTCCGAAACTTCTTTTGCCTTGTTGAGAGTTTGCACCACCGGAGTCAGATCTTGTGCCGTTGCCAGCAAGGGAAGTGCTAAAAGCAGCACCCATACATAATTCTTCATTGTTTTCATTTTGATTGAGTTTTTAAATATAAATAGTTAGAAATTAGAAACATCATAAGCCGCTTTTCCGCTAAGGGTAATAAAAATGCCCAGGTAAAAGAAGTGTGGAGCAGAATCAATCACCGGAGTTTTACGGTAACCGCTCGCCTGAGTAGTATCAGCAGTATAATTGTAATTATACACATTCTGTCGATTCAGCAGGTTGGTAGCCGAAGCATATATAATTACTTTTTTACTGGCCAGATACGTCAGACTCACGTCTACACTGTTGTAACAGCCGGTGGTGGAATTCATGATTCCCGCTTTTGCCGGATCGTGATAAGGTCGTCCGCTGGCAAAGCGGTTGGTAATCCCCAAAATGCTTTTCAGTGCCGGAACATTGTATTTCAACGATACGGTGGCATTGTGTGTAGTGGCATATTGCGGAACACTCAGTTCGGTATATTCTTCGTATTTCCGTTTCGAGAGGCAGAATGAATACGCCAGCATATATTCAAAGTTTTTAAATAAAGCTTTGTCATTAAAAAATAGGTCCACTCCTTTGCTGTATCCATATCCGCTGGAATTCAACACCGTAGGTTCTTGCAAAGCCAGCTTGTCATATTGTTTATAATAGCTTTCTATGCGGTAAATTTTATCCTTTTTTTCGTAGTACATGCCACCCACATACTGCATACAGGTTTCGGAAAGCAGGTTTCGGTCGAGCAGCAGGTATTTATTGTCGGCAAGCTGAGTATAGCGTCCCACTATGCCCGAAAAGTTGATGCCATTCAGGTTATATGTCAGAGCCAGACGTGGATTTTGATTCCACTGATGATTAATGCTCGTATATTCCAACCGGTCGGACAGTTCGGCATGCAAATTCGAAGACAGACTCAGAATGGCCGTAGCAAACGCCGCACTAATGGTATGGTTTATCGAATCGG
>Ga0302205_10000226_pt1 | contig 25813 bp, 15 predicted proteins | sample II_Fen_E1_3_FD_194582 | JGI IMG/M metagenome (GOLD analysis project Ga0302205, IMG submission 194582) | Peat permafrost microbial communities from Stordalen Mire near Abisko, Sweden - II_Fen_E1_3 | ecosystem: Environmental > Terrestrial > Soil > Wetlands > Permafrost | place: Sweden: Abisko...
TTTGAATTTAGTTCTTTAGCGACTACTAAATTACTCATTTATAGTGAGTTGAACAGATTTCAGAGCCTTCTTTATTCCAGTTTTATGTTAATTTATACACGTGATTTATCACTTGCGAAACTTGAGGAATTAATTTGCGAACGAGGATCAAAATACTCCCAACTTCCTCCACTCTCTGTGTTAGGGATAAGAAATGTAGAGTCATTGTTTTCTATAGCTGGAAGAACTTCAACGTTATGTGTCCCATCAGAAAATTGAATCAAGATGACTTTTCCCCATGCCGAAATTTTATCTGTCGTCGCGTATTTCTGTTTAAGAGCAGAACGCATATCCTGAAGCAACCTTTCCGGGTTGTTTTTATAAGAGTTATATAATTCCTCTGAAATTTTAAATAAGACATCGACGTCTTGTTCAGGTATTATCGGCCTAATGTTTGTTCTTGTTTTATAAGAACCAAATAGTAATTTATGATTTTCATTATACTCCGAATCATAATAATGCTTATCTAAGCATTCACAAACACCTTCATACTTTTTTTTAGCATCTTCCCTTTGATTTGATGTCAACTTTAGGTTGTCTAAAAACTGAGAAAAATTTTCTTCCATAATATTTTAATTATAAATAATAAAATGCGTACTAAATATCAATATGTGTAAAATGTTCACCAATTATCACCATACCTGTTAATCCATTCTTAAGACATTCTTCAATCTTGTCCATAACAACGTTTGAGTAAGCATGCGCCATTATGAGTGCCTTGCATGAAGTTTTTTTGTGAGAATCTTTTGCAGCAAAAGGAAAACATGTATCAAGTGTCCAATTTTCGTCAGAACGTGTGGAAGGTGTTTTTGAGCCTCCAAGAGCACTCATCCATCCACCTCCAATCATTCTAACAACAGAATAGAAAGGCACGGTATAAGTAACTCGAACTTTCCCTTCTTTAATATCACACTTCATGACTGGTCTTATACTTACATCGTATGTGTTTGTGCCACCCGCATATTGAGCAATATCAGCTACATAGCCTTGTGCAATGATTGTTCCAAGCTCCTTGTCATTTAGTTTAATTACAGAATTAGCATCATTGAATGTAGATGTAAACCAATAGTTCAACAAAACATAGAGCTGGTCTTTTGTCTTTCCGGGAGCTTCTATTACTTGAACGTATGTAATGGCCTCGTTTTTATCCAATGTGAGCTGAGAACCAAGATTGGTGGCAGCTTCTACCCATTTATCACTAAATTTCTCTTTGGCGTATTTCTCCAACTCATCAGCACGAAGTATTTGTGCATTGACTGCCATGAAAGCTCCGAAAATCAGAGCGATTGAAATGATTAACTTTTTCATGAATTTATTGTATTAATGATTGATTAAATCGTTGTATATTAAAATTCATAACCTATCTTTAGAGTTATTCCTTCTGCATTATACATTACCGGCTTTCTTATGTAGTTCAAGTTGTAATTACTTGTAAAATGAGAGAATGTCTGAAACTCCAATTTTTCGGTGGTATAACCTACAGAGATATTTACAGCTTGTTTGGAATTAGTTGCAATACGACAACCGGCAGATAGATTGACATACAAACCGCCATTGTTGTTGACATAAGTACCACCTTTCAAATCAATGAAAGGAGAAAATTTCCCTTTTAGGATATTACATCGAGCGTTGGCAAATACAGGAATATCAACCTTACTATCTCTCGTGTCCAAAGGAATGTCCATTCCAGAAGTCTTGTAAGAAGACATAAAATGAAGTCCCACACCTGCACCTACATACAGATACGGATTTATTTGATATCCATGAGAAGTATTTACTTCAAATCTTCCAAAATCATAATCACCCATACTAAAAGTATAGCCTGCATCAACATAACCGCGATAGCAGTTATATGATATGTGTTGAGCATTAACTGATGTAATAGTAAAAGCTAAAATTATTGCTATAGTAAAAATATTTTTCATCACATATTAATTTTATAAATTGTATTTTTCTGAATTATTATTAGAATAATATATTCAACCTACCTGTTATCTTAAAATCAACTCATCAAGTAAACTTTTAACTTGTCGCTTAATACTTTCGCTATTTGTTACAGAACGAGATTTTGAATTGGTATAGGGCAAATAAGCAACGTATATTATTGAGGCAGAATATACTTGCTCTCCAATAATCATGGTAATTTTATCTGCAGTTAGCGCATTTACATATAATACCGTATAATCCTCTTCAGAAAATGTAGCCGGTGCATACCTTTCAAGAAGAAAATCAGTCAGACTACTGAAATAGCTACTACTCACCACCATTACTACAGATGTGACCTTTCCGTCTTTTAATAGATATAAATAACCTCTTACTCTGTCATTTGTTGTAGTATAAGCAATACCACTTTCATTTGACAATGAGTAGTTTGTCCCGACTTTTGCATACACTTCATCTTTTGTTGCTCCGAACAAGAATTGAGGTTCGCTAAATTGAGTGTAAACAGGTGTAACAGAGACCTTGATAGATTTTTGCCCATTTACATCAATATATGTTTCTCCAATTCTTTTACCGGTAATAAGTCCTGTCTCTGAAACCGTTGCCACATAACCGTTCTCAGAGGCATACGTTGCCTTAGAATCTGAACATTCAATTTGTGATGTCTTTTGGCTCGTCAATTCAACACTTTTTGAAGATGTGATATTAAAGCCGTCACCATCATCTTTTGAGCATGCAGCAAATAATGTCAATGACACAATAGCTGTTACATAAAATAGAATTCTTTTCATATTCTTCATTATTTAGTTAAAAGTTTTTCACTACTAGATTCAGTCCATTCATTAATGGCAAAAAGCCTGCACATATTTAGAAACTGATTGCCTGGCATTGTATCGTATATTTCAAAAACGGCTAGCTCTACTTCTTTCCAAATACCATTATATGATGCATTTACCAAAGCCTTTATACACAAGACAACATTCATGTGAAGTTCTTGTAAATTATTTAAGATGGCTTCTCGTGTATATTTATGCTCCTTTGCGCCATAGGGGTCACCTTCCATTTCGTAATATCCTATGCTAAACAGCTTCTCGGACATTTGAAAAGTATTTGGAATTTCATTCTTGGTATATGTCGGTACCTCTTCTATTAATACACACTTTGTTTTATCCTCTGATAAATGGTCTATATATTGTGATTCAACAGACTGCATTTTTTCTGCGAGTTTTGAGAACTTATCCGTTCAGGCACCTATAGAATCATTCAGTTTGCAAATAGCATTTACCTGCTCTGTTGTCAATTCAAATTGCATTAGTTCTTCTGAATGAAAAGCTAATGCATTGCTACAATCTTCAGCGAAATTGGCAGCATCATGTAGTTTCTTAAAGCGCCCTTTAAGGGTGGAAACCAATATTTCTTTTATTTTTGTAGTCATATTCATTGCTTATTTGTTCTATAGTACAAATATCTTAACTAACAATGCACCCAATATGCACTGTTAGATTCTATTTGTCTTCGGCGTACATCTTACTCATGCGATCTGTAGATTCTTTCATCTTTTGTCGTAATGATGCCGGTGACATAACTTCTATTTGTTCGCCGAATGAACGAAGCAGTGATTTAAGTTCATAGTTATCCTTTACCTTCAATGTTATTTTCCAACGTCCATCTTCCATTTTATTGGGCATAAAGCACTGAGATTCATGAAGTGGCTTGGTGATTATATATCCAATTACACTGTCATTCACGTATAGTACCACATTTTCAACCGGAGTATCATTTACGGAAACACCTACTACATCGCCAAAATATTCCTCAAAATTGAAATCATCATCCAATGGCTCATAAGACTTAGATGTTTCTTTCAGACCTTCAATTCTGTCAATAGCAATGTTTGCCAATTGCTTGTCATAGTCCGTTTGTTTACCAATAAGAAACCAACGATCATTGTATTGCTTCAAGTGATACGGATGGATAGTGATAGTGCGTGGATCTCTGCCGAACGGATGGTAGACGATTTCAATCACACGCTTGTTTACGATAGCATCAAATAAAGATCGGAAATATGTATCCATACCTTTTAAATACAGATTGGATTGAAATGTTATCACAGATTTACTATTTTCACCGAGTTGGCTTGTAGTATAGAGTCGTCTCTCTACTTCGTCCATCCAGTCAAAATGTGGTACACCTTTGAAGCGTTTCATGAGTAGGAGCGCATCATGAATTAAATCCAATTCCTCTTGGTTTATAGGTTGGTCTTTGATAGAATCTCCTCTATGATGATATCGGTAGTATTTACGATGACCATCTTTGATAGCATCGATATCCATTCTGTAACCTTCCTCGCTTTCCAAAAATTTCAGATCTTCTTGTACCTGACGTTTTTTAACGCCGCATTCTTTTTTGTTATCACCATTATATTGATACAAAGCTTCGTTACAGCTCTCAACGAGATCTTCAATGTAAAAGCGTCTTGCCCAGTTGCTCAAACAACGGTCAAGAGCCTGGTATCTAATTGAAGCATTTTTATTTGTTGGCATAATCCTTTGTTTTTAATTACATCGCAAAGGTATTATGCGGCTATGCAGTCATTCTGCACAAATAGAAAATCTTTTTAAATTTAATCGAGTAGGAGGAAAATGAAAATAGGAAGAAAACTTTCATTTCCCTCCTACTCGATTTCAGATAGAAGCAGCTATCATAAATCTTAGATTTAGTTCTTATGGAAATCTATGATATATTGAATGCCAATATGAGGATTCATGTTAATGAGTAAAAGATTATCATAATAATCAACATCTTCGTATTCTTTTTGACTATCATTGTATCTGAGTTTCCATCCATTGGCTATACCTCCATCAGGATAAATAGACAATGTATAGTCCGCCCCTTTTAACTCTATCCAGCGAAAATGAGGTTGTTTGTCCAGTAATGTTATGTGAACATCTTTATTAACTAATTCGTTTATACAATCAGTAAGAAATTTATCTCGAAATTCTGTAGCCAAGAAATTATCCATTAACTTACTTCCCCAATTATCTGAATTTTTCATATATTTGGGAAAATAACAGTTAATGGTGCCCAATTTGACGCCAAGAATTAAGGGCAAAGCCTTCACCATATTTGCTAAAATCATACACCCCAATGGCGTATTAAGATATTTCTCGTTATATGACACATCTACATGCTTTCCTTCAATAAACGATTTTATTGCTATCCATTTATTTTCATACTGTTTTGTAAGTAGTTCAAGTAAATCCTTTATGTGACATGAATCTTCATGTAAACGGAATAGACTCGTTATGTCATTACCTTGATTAAACAAATTGTCTAATTCAATATCCTTTATGTCAATATCTAACGCGTGCGATGTTGAGTATACTCTCTCACATTCACCCCAATGCTCATTATAGGATGTGGATCCAGCAAGAGTAAAATATAATCGTGAAGAGCCATCTACCATCTTTACTTGTATTAATGGCATGTAAGACATTTGAGACAGATTTCCAATTTTTATGTAATTTTTATATATTGTTCCCAAAATTGCGACCTTGTTAAAATTAACACGCAATTTCTCAATAATAGAGTCACTTGTAACTAATCTAACCTGGAAATGTTTTCCATAAATAGATGCAGACAATGGGAATTCGTCATCTTCCCATACATCAACATTAGGATCAATGAACACGGTCATGAATGCAATTCCATCATCAGAATCAAGATTACTGATTTCTGACACAAAATCACCTGTCATAGTTACAGCATCATCAAAAATTGCCTTGATTTCGTCAGGAGCCGTTCTGCTCATTCGCTCCATTTCAAGCCACTCTATAGCTTTCTGGCGATCCAAATAATTTAAATACCATTGCGTATGCCTATTGATCAAACATTTTAAACATGCTTTTTCACAATCACATGATTTAAGTGATGCCAAGGCGTTATTGAAAATAACATTTTTGTATTCTGGGAGATGAATCGAATATCCTGCACCACCAAGCGCAGTGTCAAAAATAAAGATAGAATTATAGTCCTGATTATATCCGAATGATATTTCATCATCACGAATGCCCAAATATTTGGTAAGTTCTTGTGTGATGACTGTACCTAAAGAGTATAATGTTGTTACATCTTCAATTTCCTTAGTTTCCTTATCGAAAAACTTCATCTCCACAATGTCTGTAGGATATTGCGCTATCAGCAATACTTGACGACGGATGTTATCGCGTTCATTCCCAACACAATGTGAATTATCCAACAAACTGATATGGTTAGATAAAGGTGCAACATTATCAGCTGTTTCTACTACCATTTTTCCACAGTGACTGCAAAGGGCGAATCCAAGTCCACATCCATTATTATAAAAAAGGATGCGAGATTTCTCTGAGCCCTTTCTCATTAAGACTTTAGAACTATTCACATTTTCTTGCTTCCATGGTTGCATTTCCAATAATAGAGGCTGCGTTACAGCTGCACCCGAATCCACAACTCTTCTTTGTGGTTCAGAAGAATACGCTACTGTGAAACCAGCAGGTTCAATCACCTCTGTAAAAGGAGAAAGTTTGCCAAACTCATCTTTAAGTCCATGCATATCATGGTGGTGGCACATGGGACACTCATCACCTGTGTTTTCGGGTGCAATTGTTGCAAAGCCGCAATGACCGCATCTTTGTAAAACATATCTGCTAGCATGCTCATAATCAGTCTTAAGATAGATTCCTTCAGAACGATATGCCAATTCATTAATCACGACTTGTCTGCCTGGGGAATACATAGAAATGGCTTGACTAAGATGTTGTGTAATGTCACGACGAGTACCACTATCTTTATACCAATCATTTTGCATAGAATATATATCCTTAGTGAAAGGAACAAGTCCTGTTGGCATTCCTGCACTAGGTATAAAGCCATTCTCTGCTAAGTAACCCAATAAGAAACTATCTTTATAGTTTCCCAATGCTTTTTCTATTGCCTTGCGTTGTCTGTTGCCAGCATCTTCGAGTTGAGCTGTATATGCACTAACTCGATCATCATAAATTTTCTTTATGAACTGAAGCTTCACCAATGCCTTTCCAGCAGCATCTTTTAAACCAACTTTGTCTTCATAAATAGTACCTTTTATTAAGGCATCATATGAATTTTGAATGCCTGTATCGTTGCCATTAGCTATTCGTAACAAATAATTTGAGAAGTTATTAAATCTACTTGGCATATCATCAAAAAACTCACAAAGTCTTGTAGTGACTCTGACATTAGTATTATGATTGATAATTACAAAGTCTGTTAAAAGCAAAGAATTTACATGGCGCTGAACCAACTGACCACTCTCAAACTTTAATATAGGCAACTCGTTGTCATGAGATAACAAAGACATTGGGTTCTTCCATGTTGACGAACCGATTGGATTTGGCGCACAGAAAGTTACAGCTAAAGATTTCGTCTCATTTCTTCTTCCTGCACGTCCTGTCCTCTGTTGATAATTAGATGGCTTTGGTGGAACATTATTCATAACAACTTCTTTAATACCACCTATATCAACTCCCATTTCCATAGTTGTCGAGCATGAGAGAATATTAAGATGACCCGCATTAAAAGCCTGTTCATATTTACTTAAAGTAGGATGATCTATCTGGGCTGAGTGCTCTGCTGCCATGAAAACAGGGCGATATAAGAAAATTGATTCATGAAGATTAGATAGTAGCCCCATCTTACTTATTTTACTAAGATTTTGAGCTCCCCATTCCACTATTTCTTCATCAGATGCGTTTATAATTTTATCACCCTCATATTTTTTATGACACGCATAAGGGAAATAAGGCATGTTGATATCAGCATCAGCATCAGACTTTACTTTATAGTTCGCGAATGTTGATGTAGCCAAAACACCTGTTATACGAGGACTATAACCTTTCAATATCGTTGTCACAGGAACATTATCAACTGGGCATACCCATGTTCTATCTATAAGCTGCAATCTAACTTTGCTTTCATCCATGAGATTGAGAATGTATCCATCATACTCATTATCTACCTTTTCAAGGACATACCCAGTGAGAAATAACCAGGCTTCTTTTAATAATTGATTAACGACATTCTCTTGTGCCTGATTAACTTCACCTATATATCCTAATGCTGCACAAAGTAAGAGTACTATACGGTGTTGTTTGTTGCCTTTTTCTGCAACAAGTTTTACACCAGGAATCCATTTTTTTACATTCTCAATATTTCCTCTCTTGGTGCGATAAGTTAAATTACTATCAGAAGGATAAACATAATTAGCCCTTACTTCCTGAGTCAGATATTTATTAAGTCCTGATGATATATAGTAGTGTCTTCCTGCGCGTATAAAGTAATCTACACAAATGCCAAGAAAATCCTGCCAGTCTTTATCTGTGAAAATACTTCCTGCACAAGAAGGAACTTTAGCATTCGCGATAGTTGGATATACGAGTTTCACTAGTCCCATAGTTTCTAAGGAGTTACCATATTTAGGTATCCAACCAAATTGATCAAGGAACATTGCATCAATATAATTGTCTTTGCTATCAAATGTCGTTTTATTAAGACTCTTTAGATGAGAATATAACAATCTTAATTGAGCATCTTGAAGCGTGGGCTTATTTTTAACCTCATTCCATCCAAAAGATCCATACTTAACTTGTGTAGATTTAAGCTTTTCTTCATATTGGTGCTTCATAAAGTCTGGCACCTTTTCTCCTCGCTCAATCTTCTCCTTAATATAATTGATAAATTCTAGATCATCACTATTTAATTCTTTGGGAGCAGACATAGTCAACAACGTATGATAGATAGCTGTACGAATCCAGTTTCGTTCTACATCGTGATTGATGGTCATTGCAACCTTAGCAGATCCCTGTCGGTTATCCATAAAAGAAAGATATTTTCGACCACCATAAATGACCTCCGTGTCTGTATTATCCTTAATAGGATCTGTAGCGTTTAGAAGTGTAGATGCTAAATTACGACTTAAGAATGAAGAACTGGCACGCAAATACAAGCCCTTGTTTATTGTCTTTCCACAATGAGGGCAATGATAGCCATTAGGCTTAATAATAAAAGAATACGAGTCTTCTGTTTGTTCATCAACAGCTCTGAACTTACCACCTTTTAGTGTAACGAACTGTACATGCTCCGAATCAAGGTAGACGTTATCATCAACCTTCGCTAATACAAAAGGCTGATATTCTTCCGATTCAAACAGGTTGCCTTCTTCGTATGTTGCATCCTCATTGTCCTCATTGACATCTTGACCAAAAATATTCTGCTCAAGAGACTTATCACTAGAACGCATTCTAATTTTCCCATATGCTTCACTACCCATTGCAACATTTTCTTCACCAACAACAAGAAGTTGTCCACATTGTGGACATGTCGCGACTTCTAACATAGGCTGACCACAGTCCTTATCTGGGCAAACGTTACTCTGATATGTTGTCATGCTTCCTAATGCTGACCGTATGTCTTTATCTCTATCACAATCCGAATTTGTACAAACATATACGCCATTGATAGAACGTATAAAGAAATGAGCACGGGTAGGTATCATACCCTCACTCAGTTTATCAATGACTTTCAGTCTATCTTCTATCGAAGATGTCGATGGCATGAAATATGTTAATTGTGTTGCAGTTATACCATTCGAGACATTTATCTGTTGGCGAAGTCTTTTTACTATATCTATATTAAGGTCTTTTCCTCCAACTAGCTTATTTATTTCATTTATTCTCTTTTCTGCATCGGAATTATCCATTTCTGGAATAATTTTTTTGCCATCAATGACTTCAATATGTTCTGTCGGCTTTCCTGTTAGCCTGTGAACAAACTGCTTCAGTTTTGCGGAAACCATAGGGTCAGACGTATCACCAATAGTTGCTGATGTAACAGCAAAGTTAACATCATCTATAGTTTCTCCGAATGCATTAATAATACGACGTATTTGAAGAGCAAGTTCAGATGCAGCAGAACCAGAATATGAATGTGCCTCATCAAGTAATATCCAACGAAGTTTACCACGAGACTTCTGAACTATAGATTGATCTTCTTGGCGAACCAACATATAGTTCAACATAGTTGGATTCGTAAACATGATTTGCGGAGGTGTATTTCTTATTTGTTGACGATACACCATCTGAGGTAAGGATTCACAAATCAATTTGCTTTCTTTGAAATTTGGTTCTTTCTTTTCTAAATTTTCGGTATCTCCATTATATATGGCATATGTAATGTTAGGATCAAGTGCTTTGCACCATGCATTGATTCTCTTCTGTTGGCTTTTCATCAAAGCATTAAGAGGATATATAAATATTGCCTGCACGCCATTATCAAATGGATTCTGCATTCTCTGACGATACAAGTCTTGCAATACAGGTATCATAAAGCACTCCGTTTTTCCAGAGCCTGTACCTGTCGTCACAACAATAGTCTTATGCTTGTTGAGCATACAGTCCCAACTCTTTGTCTGATGGACATAAGGACACCGTTCAGCAGGGAAATTTAAGTTCTTTCCTGTAAGATTCTCATCAGCCAATGCATTAACAAACTTATCATCCAATATATTCAACTTCTTAGCATGATCTACAAGTGTTGTCTTTGACTGTTCCCATGGAAAAACTGTTTGAAATATCGGCTCAGACATTAAAGGCTCTCGTTTAGTCAAAATTTCACGTAAGTATTTCTGTTCCGTTGCCTTACCCTTAAACCAAAGGGAAAGCAGCGTGTTGACCAATATGCGGTTAGCTTCTATATAAAATTTAGAATACTCCATATTATTTATTTTTATATATCGATATAGCTTTCATTAATATTGTAGAATACGTTTTAGTCGCGTAAATACGATAAAAGTTTATAACACGTCTAAGACTATCATTTTTGTCATTCCAAAAATCCACATCATCATTTGGACTTGTTAGTAGCTCTGCTATCTTTACCGGGCATAACATTGCTACTTTTTGCCAAAGTTGGGTATCTTGAGAAAAAACAGGGAAAATATCATCATTCAACTCTATCTTAGTAGTTGGCAAGTCCTGTCCTGTATCGGACACTCCATGTATGCTTTCTTTATAATCACGTAAGTCTGAACGATAAAATGCATTTTCTTTCTTTATATAGCCAGAAAGATATGCAGTAAATTCATTGGCCTTTTGTTGATACAATTCCGTCTTAAGTATATCTGTCATTAACTTCATCACATCATTCATAAGATAGTGTTGTGTCATCTCATCAAGATTGTTAATTGAATCTAATACTTGAATCCAATATTCCGGTCTTATCCAATGTAAAGAGAATGCAAATTCGCCAGCATAACGATTAAAGCCGGAAATACTATTGTCACTGTATCCATGATAACAAAGTCCCAATACAAATTTAGCAATTAGATATGGATTATGGGCTAATACAATAAAGCTGTCAAAAGTTGAGAATATAAGATTATTCTCTGTAACTATCTTATAACTTCTGAAAACTTCTAGCCAGGAATCACTTTCCAATGAAGAAAAAATCAAATTCTTTTCATATTCGGCTAATCTCGTTTTTCTAATCTCTATACGCTGTTTTATAGTCATGTCGAGTTTTTCCAAGTTGTAATAACGTGGTATTACTCTACCTGCATCATTTTTATCAGAAAACACAATAAACTGATTTATATTTTCTAACTTCGGAAACCGGAAACATGTTTTATCTTCTGTCTTTTCCATAGGATAAACATCCATTTCATCAGTGTCACGCCCTACGGTACAAGCCATAAGATGCCCATCATAATTCTTTGGCAATGTAAATATTTCATCATCAGGATTATCATCTATTTCCATAACAATGCATTCATTGTCACCCATAGATTTTGTATCAAGAGAATGACGACGAACACGACACTCTTTTTTATATCCGCCAAATCGTCCCTTTATAGATACTCTAATATAGGACCTACGATTAAATGCCCGTCTTTCATAAATCATGAATAAACGATCTAACAAATCACTTATGTCACTAAGCAACATAAGTCCATTAGAAGGGTGCTGTATTATAAGCGATTTGGTATCCTCCGTATCATCACTAATATATGTCATTCGAATCGTAATATCACCAATACTCTGAGCGAATATGTTATAATTATATAGATCCTGAGCACATAGCATCTCTTTATCATATATTTCCTTACCCTCACTATCAAGAATTGCCAACCCCTTAAACGGTGAAGAAATGACGATTTTAGTTGGAGTATATGAGGAAGCAAATATAACAAATGTACTAACAGATGGAAACACATTACTTTCTTCTTTTCTATGAAGATGAAAACATCCATTACCCTTATCTGTAGTTTCTATACCTTCAATATCCATACATGCTACATGAACATTATAACTACTTTTCCACTGTACATCAGCATCATAGAGCGTTTCACCTGTCGTTGAGTACTTCAAATCACCAAGATAAAAGAATGAACGGATTTCTTCTTTCCTATCTGGAAATTTTACACATATTTGTATTCCACCATGCAAGTTACCATCAAGCTCTCGCAATGGATGCCATTCTCCCTTTTGTGACTTAAGTCTATAATATTTTTCTACATCATGCGACACACATTCTCCATTTTCATTGAAGACGTTTATTGAAGGAATGGTCGTAAGAAAGTTTTCCGTACTATTTAGACACCATGATGCAACATCATAACGATACTCCGTGTGATATGAAGAAAAGTTATTGTCATACGATCCAATCTCTCCATTTTCAATGTTTCCAAGTTGTATAGAATCATTAAATATGGAATAAGAATAGCTTTTCTCGTTTAGTTCTATTTCATTTGTGTCGCTATCATCTTTTACTTCCCATTTATCATTAAAAATGATAATGTTGTTTTCATCGGAAGTCCCATGTTGTACATAATTATCTCCATTCTTTATGAACTTCTGTGGTATCGAAAAATCTGGAGCATAACAATTACTTACAGTGATAAGTCTATCTTCGCCATTATCCAATATGATTTTTACGGGAACGAACTGTTCTCCTTTCCATTCTTGAATCAAATACTCCTTATTTATACAGGTATATATAGAATTATCCTCATTATGTTCTATACGAGCATATCGAGCTAAGAATTTTCCAGCGACATGAATTTCAAACCTATAAACAGATGGCTCGATAGATAAAACATCAGAACGAATTTCATTTTGTGTGTTCAGTTTATACAGCAAGCGTGCTTTGCCTCCATCCAATTTAAGGTACCAGAAAAATGCCAAAGGATTGGAACGGCGACGACGGGCATATGCATTATGTAGGTCACTATTGAGTTTTCTAAACCTTTCCTCCTTGATGTCATAAGGAAGAATATCGATTTTATCTTCAACGATAGATCTGATGACCTGCATGCTAATACTGTATATACAATCATTTCTGAATGACTGTGGTAAATATCTAACGCAGTCAAGGTCATCAAACACTGAGGCGTCTTCCCAGTTTGTTATTCCCATGCTTATAAGTTCTGTCATTGCACGTTCGAGGAACGTGGCATAATTACCCCATGAGTTTTGAATCTGTTTCATAGGTAATCCTCCTTGGAGAAGTATAGAATAGAAATACATGTGACGGTTCACTCCATATACTTTACATCTCCATTCGTGCATAGCCTGCTTAGCCAAGCTAAACAATTGTTCAGAATCATAAATACCAGCTGAATTGGCAACCCTCTCCTTGCTTGGAATTCCTCCATTGTATTCTCTACGCCACCATTCTGCATAGAACAAAGCAGCTTCCCTAGAATAATACTCCAAGCAGTTTTCATTATAAGAAGCCTTTAGTTCTTCCTTTAATGCGAAATATTCATTATCACGCACCTTCAATTTCCAAAGAGGAAATTTGATTATTCCTCCATTACGCTCTACAATACTATTAAATGTTACATGCTTCATAGATCTACCTGCTTTTTGATTTCATCAATAGCTTTTATTATATTTATTCTATTTCAAATAATTTTTGACCGTTTAATTGACTGCATATTGTGGTATATTTTCTTATTATTTAAGGTTCAGCTACCATAGAATAACTTGTACTATCTTCGATTACTGGATACATTTTAGGGCCTTCTCCACTTTCCATATCTGTAACATTTATCATGGTAGCATATAGATACATAGCCATGGTCATGTGAATACCTATTGGAATATGGGCATCTTCAACAACTGGAGCTGTATGACTTTCTGCATTGCGTTGAGCATGCACAAATTCATAGTAAGTTTTGAGATTTGCCAATTTGGATTCTTCTGTATAATGTAGTCGATTAACATTGAGGGCTTTTGCTGCATCTAAGAATTGAACAAAACCTCCATCTTCACGAGTAAGCTCTATATGGTTTGCAATATAATACATTTTTTTCATATAGGCTTCGAATCTGTCTAATAACAATTTTAACCAGTCTTGCAAATCTTCTGTTCTTCCTTGTGTACGATATATCAAATTGATAGTTCGTTTTAGTTTCTTAAGACCATCAAGTGAAGGTATGGTTTCAGTATCCAGCACTTTGAAGAACCATTCAACAACGTCTTCCAACGATCTATAGCTTACACCACACAATTCTTTAAAGTCTGAATTAAACTCTTCAATCAATTTGTCAGAAAGTAGTTGTTCATTTATTGCAGGATTGATTTGTTCTTGCAAACGCATCAGCACCAGATTATCAAGTTGAGCCTGAATAGAAGGCTGTGATAAGTAGCGACGTTGCATTTCACTGCTATTAGCTGTTACTACACCCAGTTTAGTTGATATGTTATCATGGATAACTTGAATCTGCATGTCTTCATCATTATTCAACATTGAATCACGAACTTCATCATTTTGTTGTAACTGTGTTACTACCTGACGAATTTGATGGCGTACCGTGTCGGGGTCTCCCCATTCAATATCTCCAAACACAAGATTAAAGTCATCAATAATCAGTTCCAATGTTGCCAAATCAGGATCGGGTGTTATTGACGTTCCCTGTCCAACAGGGATTGGATCAATTACGCAATTTTCATTCTCCAATTTAATTTTCTTATCTCCACCTCTAACAACACGATACTTGTCAAAGTCTACTAAGTCTAGTAATCCTTCAGTCCAATCTTCTTTCTCGATTTTTGGCAACTTGCGAAATAAGAAGTGGAAAAATGTATTCTTCTTTTCCCAATCAATACGTGCTATATCCATCAGAGCTGTGAGAAACTCATAGAGGCGGACGAATTGTTTCATTGCACTCTTAACCTCAATCTGTTTGTTACAATCTTCGGTAACCGGTAGTTGTTTGAAGCGTTCCACGCAAGCATCCAATGTCGGGTCGAGTTCCTCTCGTGGAGCTCCACTCCAATACTTCTGATTAAACAAATTCACTTCTTCTTCCTCATAAATCATTGATTGGTCGCAAACATCAAGTTTGTCACTTAGTTTATTTACGTCAGTTTCATGACTGAGAATAGTCTTTTTGTAATAACGCTGGAAATCTGCTTGAATATCTTCAGCCTTATTAACAAAATCGAGCACATAGGTTTCCTCCTTTAGCGGATGACAGCGATTCAAGCGACTGAGAGTCTGCACTGTCTTCACATCTTTCAGTGGTTTATCTACATACATCGTATGAAGCAACGGCTCATCATAACCAGTCTGGAATTTATCGGCTACGATAAGGAACCGGTAGTTACCACTACGGAATGTCTTTTCTATTGCCGATGAAGGGAAACCATTCAAGCCTGCTTCATCAACTTGTTTTCCCTTATATTCCTTCGTTCCACTAAAGGCAATAATGGGCTTGTACGGACTATTGCGCTTTGCAAGAAGCTCCTTAAATGCAAAGTAATAGTCAATAGCTCGTAATATTCCGTTGCAAATAATCATAGCACGAGCTTCACCACCCATTTTATGGGCAACACTCTCATGAAAATGCTCAACCATTATTCGAGCTTTCTTTTCTACGGTTTCAGGTTGACTTTCTACCCATACACGCAATTTCTTTGCTGATTGATCCTTATCAAACTCCGGATTGGCTTCAGTGGCTTTTAAAATCTTGTAGAAGCTATCATAGGTTGTGTAATGTTCAAGCACATCCATGATAAAACCTTCTTCTATTGCCTGGCGCATTGAGTAGATGTGGAATGGCTTATGGGCTGTTTCTCCATTTTCGCCTTCACAAGGAGTGCCAAACATTTCCAATGTTTTGTTTTTAGGCGTTGCTGTAAATGCATAGAAATTAGTATTTTTGGCCATCATTCTACCAGCGACTACATATTCCAATAATTCGTTTAGACCATCTTCATTGTCTTCAATTTCTACATCTTTATGACCATAGCCCGACAGCACGCGATTGAGCGCACTTTGCATACTACCGCTTTGACTGGAGTGTGCTTCGTCAATAATTACAGCAAAACGTTTGTCTGCCATTTCTTTTCCAAGAGTCTGCAATACAAATGGGAATTTACAGATAGTACTCACAATGATTTTTTTACCGGCTCCTAATGCGGTTTTCAGAGCATCACTATCGTCAGCCCATTCTACAATACTTTTATTATTACAGAATGCTCGTATGTTATCTCTTATCTGTTTATCAAGATTTACACGGTCTGTCACCACAATGATGCTTTCAAAGCGTGGTGTAATGCCATCTGCGAGCTTTAGATTCACCAATTGAAATGCAAGCCATGTAATAGAGTTGCTTTTCCCCGAGCCGGCGGAGTGCTGAATTAAATAACGCTCACCACCTTCATGAGCTTGGGTGTCTGCTAGTAATTCACGAACAGCTTCCAACTGATGATAGCGTGGCCAGATGTTTTTTTCTTTGATATTACCTGTCTCTTGGTCTTTCTCTCGTATCACTTGCGCATAGTTCTCCAATATCTCACTCAGTCGTGGTTTCTGGAGAATATCTTCCCAAAGATAGGCTGTTTTCAATCCATTAGGGTTTACAGGATTTCCGGAACCATCGTTTACGCCTTTATTAAATGGCAAGAACCACGAAGATTTGCCGTTTAGTGCTGTACACATCTTCACGTTAGCATCATCCACGGCAAAGTGAACTGCGCATCGTTTGGGCATGAATAGCAGTTCTTTGGAGTCACGGTCTGTCTTATATTGGCTTACCGCGTGTTCTACATCTTGGCATGACAACTCGTTTTTGAGTTCCATTGTAATGATAGGCAGACCATTCAACGACAATACCATATCTACAGAATCTGCAGGTCTGCTATTAGAGAAGTGTAGCTGGCGTGTTACGCACCATCGGTTTTGGTTATATGCAACAGTTGCTTGCAAATTACCAACCACTGGTATTGGATAATACAAGTCGAAAGGGGTGGCGTTGTGTTCCGCTCCATGACGAAGTACATCTACGATACCTCGTTGAGTTATCTGATTACGAAGTCTTTCTAGGAACTTACGAGTGTTGGCAGGTGTTTCATAGATGCGTGTGCGTGACACCTTATCCATCTGTGTACTTTGCAGGAAAGTTCTCAGCATGTCTTCATCTAAGCAATAATCTCTATTGAAATTCTCACTCGTTCTTTTCATCCAACGAAGACTCTCTTCTTTTTCACCCTTGGTGTCTAATAGGCACGCTTCGATGATAGTTTCCAAGCCTTTTTCTGATGTATCTGTTGCCATAAGTCTTGTTATTAATCATTACTATTATTCAATTCTTTTTCTATTTCATCGATGGTCGGCAATGTAGATTTGAAATCATCGGGGAATAGTTTCGATAATTGATATTCTGAAATACCAATGGGCTGGTTATAGGCGTCTAATGCATATTTCGCAACCACATTATCTTTATCCTTGCATATTAGCAACCCAATTGTAGGATTGTCTATCTCTGTCTTGAACTGATTGTTTATGGTTGAAACGTAAAAACTCAATTGACCCAGAAATTCCGGTTTGAATGATTTCACCTTCAGCTCGATTACTATATAGGCATGAAGATGGGCATTGTAAAATAACAAATCCGGGAAAAACTCCTGACTACCTACCGCTAAACGAAATTGTCGTCCCATATAAGAGAATCCTTTGCCCAGTTCCAATAGAAATTTAGTGACGTTTGCCACCAATGCATCTTCAAGGTCTCGTTCGTCATAACGTTCCCTCATGGCGAGGAAGTCGAAGTTATAAGGATCTTTTGTTATTTGTTGAGCTAAGTCACCTTGAACGGCGGGTAGTGTCGCCTTAAAATTACTGATAGCTTTACCTTCTCGTTCATATAAGTCTGTATCAAGCCAGTTAAGCAGCACATCGCGGCTCCAGTTATTTTCCAGCGTCTTTTTGACAAAGAATATGGCTTTCTCCACATTGTCCTTGCAGCGATCAATGATTCGTCTATGATGGTCCCAAGGAATTGAGAATAGCATAGATTTGTTGAAATCTTCCGCTGCTTGCGGAAGATTAGAAGTATTTGTTGTTACAGAATGTTCCGCAGTTTGCGGAACTATTTCAGGAACTTGAGAATACATCTTATAAAAAGCAGTCATATACCGAATGTTTGTCGGTGAAAGTCCTTTAACAGTGGGCAACTCATGCTGCAAATCCTTGCTCAGATTCTTGAAGAAGCCAGAACCATAAGTGTTGGCATACTGTTTTGCCTCTATGTCACGACCTAAGCTCCAATAGAATTCCAGCAATGTTGTATTTACTGAAATAGAAGCTTTCAGTCGCTGACTCAGATAGCGTTGTTTCAGTTCCTTTATCCATATACTGTAAGAACCGTCATTTCTGGTTTTGAGCGTTGATATATTGTCTGTTGCCATAAGTCTTATTATTAATCGTTTGTTACTTTTACTTTACCAGTTACTACATCGCTTATCAAGCGTTGCTTGTACTCTTTTAGCTTTTCTATTTGAGCAAGTTCTGATGCTCGCATTTTTTCAATTTGTGTTATTTTGCGGTCAATATAGGCGACTATTTCATTTTGCTCTGAAAGTGGTAATACTGGTAGCCATTGAACTGCAAAAGTCTCAAACCTAAAATCAGATGAACGTTCTCTAATCCCTCTGTATAATGATTTAATAAAACCTGTTCTTGCCATTTCTCTAAGAAGATATGCGTAATAGTATACATTGCTTTCTCCTTTAGGTAAACAACAGATGTACACCGGCGTACCTTTCCCATCTGAGTCAGAAACACCTATTGATCCGGCAAAGGCATCCATTTGATGTAAAATAAGATCTCCTTTTCTAATTCCCTGATAGCCAATTTCTTTAAGAGATTCCGTAAAGCCTTCTGTCCTTCTATTTTTTCTTAAAGTCACTTGCCCATCCCTAAAGCAGGTAACAATATCATCATTTTCTCGAACTTCACGAAACTGACGTTTAAATATATTCTTGGCTCTCAATTTTATCCAATGCTTCGGCACCATGCCAATCCAAGGAATACCTGAATCTTTCATTGGAGCATTAGGATTGATTCCATGAGTTACTGCATCAGCGATAGTAACTTGCTTTAACTCATCAAGTGCCGCAATTTTCTTTTCTGCTGTAGCTATATAGTTATCAATCTTGCTTACCTTTGTGTCTAAGTAAGAAACAATCGTTTGTTGCTCCGAAATGGTAGGAATTAACAAAGATGATTTTTTCAGTATTCCTTTATTAATGCTATATACTTTCACCCCATTTACCAACGTTTGAATTTGCAATTTCCAGGCGTTAGATTGAATTAAATAAGCATAATACTTTGGGTATTGCAGATTATTCGGTTGTGCAACGACGGTATGATAACCTGCAAAAATAAGACCATCATAATCATTGAAACAGCAATTACCACAGCCATTAATATCTTCTGAGGTATCTGCAAAAATGAAATCATTTTTTTGGAGAAGACATTGCGAATTTGTTTCAAGAAAAGATGAATCAACTCGTCTTGTTAATGCTTCAGAAAGGGTTGTTCCTGTATTAATTTTTGCATGAATCTGGCCATAGCTAATAACTGCAACGCCATCTTCTTTCAGATCGGCCTTTGTTATAAGTAAACCTTTTCCATAAGAAAAATGTCGGCCAAATGATTCGATGCCCCAATGACTCGGAATTTCCCCAATCCATTTCACCCCACTATCCTTATATTCATTATATTGCTTCATGATTTAGTCCTCCAAAATTTCATTAAGCAATCCATCTGTCTGAGCTTCAAGTTCACGAATTTCAGCCACAATTGTTTCACGAGAACGCAGTTCTACCGGCTTGTAGAAGTACTTAGTGAAGGAAAGTTCATACCCAATTACGGTTTTGATCTCATCAACAAATGCATCTGGAGCATAAGGCAATACCTCATTCTTCATAAATGCCTCTATTCCACCAAGGTATAGCAATGGCACTTGTTCTGAATCACGTAAAGCAGCATCTGCTTCTCCTTCTACAATCATGGCTGTAGGGTCGGTCTCTGTAATAAGTGGACGGAGTTTCTTCAATAAAGCAGCCTTCAGTCCAAGAGCTTTAGCATAACTTGTCCAATCATTGGTTGGAGTTCCGGCAGGCAGAGCATCAATAGAATCTTTGCAAAGTGTAATCTCAGCCTCTTTAAGCTTTCCATCTGTCAAGTCGTAATTTTCCTTTATACGCAGTCGCAATGGACGATCCACCGTAATTTGCCAATAGCCAAACTCACGATTGTCGAAAATCTTACTTTGCTCATTCTCTTCAAAATCGGTTAATAACTTCAAAATAGTTGCTCTGTCAGTATAGGATGCCTCACAGTTCTTATGACCAAGATTTTTGCGCAATGGCGTTTTGATAGAAGTGGCATCAATAAGTTGCACCTTTCCTCTACGTCGAGCTTCTTTACGATTGGTTACAATCCATACAAAGGTTCCAATACCTGTATTGTAAAACATATTCTCAGGCATTGCTATAATTGCTTCAAGCATATCATTTTCTATAATGTACCGACGAAGATTGCTTTCGCCACCATCTGCGTTTCCTGTAAACAAAGAAGACCCATTGTGAATTTCCACGATACGTGTGCCTTGTTCATCGTCATCCTTCATGCGACTTACGTTATTGGCAAGAAACAACATTTGTGGATCGCCAATACCCGGGACAAAACTAAGAACTTTTCCACCTAACGTGCCAAAGAAGCGGGGATCTACAATTTTACTCTTATCTGTTCCGTAACCCCAATTCTCCAAATCGGCTTTCCATGGAGTTCCAAATGGTGGATTTGAAATACAAAAATCAAATTTTTTACCAGGATGTCCGTCCTCGCTGATTGTGCTGCCATTGGCAAAACAAAGACGATTTACGCCACCTTGACGATAAGTAAAGTTATTGCTATGCCCGGAAAGCATTAAGTCAGCTTTACACGTCGCAAAAGTCTCGGGCTGAAGTTCCTGTCCATACAAATACGTTTTCCAACGCTTCTTGTGTTCAACTGCGAGTTCTTTCACTCGGTCTTGTACGAGGGAAAGAATGCCACCGGTGCCGCAAGCTCCATCGTAAATATCATAACTGCCATGTTTGAGCGTATTGGCTACCGGCATAATAGCCAAATCGGCCAACAAACGTACATAGTCACGAGGGGTATAATGTTCTCCGGCCTCAGTAACACTGAAGTCTTCATTGAATTTCCGAAGCAAATCTTCAAAGAGTGTACCCATTGTGTGGTTATCCAAAGCAGGAAATTTTTCCTCCTTTGTTTCAGGGTCAATGATAGGTGAAGCGCCAAGATTGATATTTTCGTCGGTCATCTTCTCTATCAACAAGCCCAAACGACCAACTGATGATAACTTTTCTACATAATGGCGTAAATCGAATTTGCCAATAATATCTTGCACATGGATGCTGAAGCCATCAAGATATGCTTCAAAATTCTGCCGCAGACGAGTGCTGTCAGTCTCAGCACGTAGTGTCTTCATTGTAAAAGCAGACGTATTATAGAAAGGATAGCTTGTAATCTGATATAACTGTTGGTCCTGACTTTCCTCCGGCATTTTTGAGAACTCATCGGTTTGACTAAATTGGAGTACGGCTTCTTTTGTAGGCTCCAATAACAAGTCAAGACGGCGTAACACTATAAATGGTAGTGTTACCTTTTTATAATCTCCTTTTTCAAATGCCTGAACCAAAACATCATTAGCGATGTTGAAAAGGAACGAGAACAGGCGACTATATTGTGACTGATTCATATTTTATTTTTATTTGTTTGCAAAATTACTTTTCATCTATGCGGTCATTCTGCATAGTTGAATATTTTCTAAGATTCTTTTTCGTTTTCTCGATTATTTCCACTCTTAACCATTGTGGCGATATCACTTCTACATCCGGGATAAAAGAAAATATCTGCTGGTATAACTCTTTATTTGGCTTTACTTGCATTTCAACTTCGTAATCTTTTCCTTCAATAATTTTTTGAGATTGATGAATAGGTTTACTGGCAACGTATGGAAAACGTTCTTTAGTAAATCTTAGAACGATCGTTTCTTTGTTAACATTTTCTTTTGGTATAGAAACACCAATTATATCATTAAAATAGCTGTTGAAGTCGATATTCTCGTTCTTTTTGAATTTAATCTCAGAAGTCCTGATGCTTTGTATTCTGTCAAGGGCTAGATTAGAAATTGCCATATATTTATTGTCTAATCCTAGCAGAAACCATCTCCCGTTATACTGCTTAACGTAATAAGGGTGAATGATTGACAATATTTCTTTTCCTTTGTAAGTTCTATAATTGACATCTAAAGTTTGATGGTTGACTGTTGAATCAATAATGCCAGAAAGGAACTCTAATCCTTTCAGATTTTCGTTTTGGCCAAAAGAAATAAGATTCTCAGAATTGGCTTTGATGCCGAATCGATACTCTAGATTGGATATGACCTCTTCCAACCATGCGTTGGACGGTAGCCCTCTGTACTTGCTGAGCATATTGATAGTAGAGTGTAGCTTAGTGATCTCCTCTATGGATAGCTCGTTCTTGAAAATGGAGAAATCCGAATCCGAATAACGGTAATAGCATTTCTTCCCATCATAAGGTATCGCCTCTATGGGCGCGTCAAAAGTAACACGGTCACGCATATATTTGATGTCGTCCCTAATCTGACGTTCGCTTATTCCTTTTCCTTTAAAATCAATAAGTTTTTCATTAACCTCATCGAGAAGATCGTCTATTTCATATCTTCTATGAAAATTACTAAAGCACCGGTCTAAAATCCTATACCTTAATAGAGCATTGCTGTTTGTTGGCATCGTTATTCAGATTTTAATGTTTATAAGTCTGGTTGTTCTCGGAGTAAATCTTTGACTTCAACTTCTAGTACCTTTGCAATTTTCATAAGCATCTCAATACTTGGTTGTGTAGTATTAGTACACCATTTAGAGACCATTGCCTGATCTTTTCCTAGTTGGCCGGCCAACCATTTATTGGTTCGTTTCTTTTCTGCTAATACGACTTTAAGTCGATTGATGTCTTTTCCCATGACTCATTATCAATTATATATGCAAAACTAACGATTTGTTTTTGAAAATCTTGCAATTTTTGAAAATATTACGCTAAAATCGATTAAATATTGTTTGATACCACAATTTATTTCTAATATCAAGGTCTATTTGCTATCGAGAATATTTTTTGTTGTAGATGCTGGATAGTATGTTTCTGAGAGTAATGAATGGACACAATTAATTCCGCCAACGGGTTGCATAACAAAATAGTTTGGCAATAAAAACCAATTCTCTGAACAAAATCACGCCAACTCGCCGAATAAAAACTTGCCAATTCGGTGATTTTTCAAATATGTGATGTGCCCTTGTTATCAAAAGTTAAGTCGTAATAGTACGGTGTGACCGTCATGTCTTTATTTATTATGCGAATACAATCATATTCTTCCTAGGATAGATTTTTTTGCCATGATTTCCCCTTTTTTGTACAATAGATAATATTTTGCCATCTTGTAAAGATGAGATTAATGATAAGTACAACAAGACTAATATATCAGATGCCCTTAATTCACCCAGAAAATCATTGCTTTTTGTATTGCCGACAGCTGTCGGCAATACCCAGAGGGTAGCTTTTACCTCTCCCGAAAAAAGTTTTTAGAAAAATATCGTCACAACGTCACATGCAGATATAAATAATTGAATATCAGAATTTTGACGGTTTTAAAAATTAGGAATAACAGTCATGAAACGCCGCCAATCTGTCATTAAAAAATTGCACTTTTGAATACATAAAATTCGGATACTTGTCATAATAATATACAAATTATAATTGTTTTTTATGACTATCCGCAAGATGGAGTATCAATGTTCCCATATACCCGATGTTTCAGTGTCGGTACATACGACACAGATGCTACGATGAGTCTGTCGAATAGGTATTCTGCAAATGTACGGCGATTGAATTTCCAACAAAATTCGTTGAGATAGTTCTGAAGAATTTAATCTTTTATGCCGTGGCACAGACATCATGGAGTCAACAAATATCAGGGATAAGAAGGAAAGAGTAAAGTAAATATAGGATTAAGAAAATATATTGTCAACTTAACTCAGGCATAAGACAAAAACGAGTCAACCTAAATCTGGTTAGGACATACCGAACTCAAAATATGATATAAAATTGGTTAAACAACACACATTGATATCTAATTAGTTGGTTTTTAGTTGATTAGGTTATGTGCGATTGATGTGCGATTTGGTTTTGAAATCGCACATTTGAATAGAAGCGTTGTTGCTTTTAAGAGATGGCAGACAGGTTAACGAAAGTCCAGCTCCGGTCTCACTTTTCGGCCTGATTTGTTTAATAAATCAGTCCGATTTATTTGATAAATCGGGTTGATTTTGTTTATGAATTGGCTTGATTTGTAAATATTGAAGATGCTTATTCGAGTTCTAGATTATATAGAATTAGTGAAAAACTTGTTTTAAATCTTTGAATTACGGCAAAAATAAGCTCTGAATGATATGAAACAACACATAATCGCACATATAATCGCACATGTTTGAAAACCCTTGTTTATAAGCGTTTTAATGAAAAATGTGCGATGTGCGATTGAAATTTATAAAAGTCTCTGTGGAGATGTCTTGTCAAAAATTTCATGTAAATTTATTTCTTATACATTCGGCTGCTCTTATAAAATTATATGACTATCCGCAAGATGAAGTATCAATATTCCCGTATACTCGATGTTTAAATGTAGATACATACGACACAGATGCTACCATGAGTCTGTCGAGCAGATGTCCTGCAAATGTATGGCGATTGAATTTACAACAAAATTCGTTGAGATAGTTCTGAAGGAATTTATTTTTTATGCCGTGGCACCTGTTTAAAAGTGGGGTGCTCTCTATCATTACGAGGACCTTGCTCTTCCTTTGGCTGCCGGATCCTGCCTTCAATTTTTCATTCTTCTTATCAACATCGGAATTCTCCGAACTGTTTCATTTCTTCGTTTATATTTATTCTGATTAGGCAAAGGTACCATTTAATTTTAGATAGGATTATATATCATCTCTATATTGCGGATAGTCATAAAATATTTTATGTTAAGACTTTTGAATTTACATCATGACAAAATCACGCTAAACGTCGGATGAGCCTTTTTGTATTGCCGACAGCTGTCGGCAATACCCAGAGGGTAGCTTTTGCCTCTCCCGAAAAAAGTTTTTAGAAAAATATCTTCACAACGTCACATGTTGATATAAATAATTGAATATCAGTATTTTGCTGGTTTTAAAAATCAGGAATAACCGTCATGAAACGCGGCCAATCCGTAACCGCCTACGTTGACCGCCTTGTCCTAAGCAAAAGTCTTGAAGCCTTAATTGTTTCAAGCCTTTTTCCACATATCAGGAAGTAGTTCCCTATATTTTTCTATAGGAGCATTTTCTTCAAGATT
>Ga0302205_10000228_pt1 | contig 25674 bp, 15 predicted proteins | sample II_Fen_E1_3_FD_194582 | JGI IMG/M metagenome (GOLD analysis project Ga0302205, IMG submission 194582) | Peat permafrost microbial communities from Stordalen Mire near Abisko, Sweden - II_Fen_E1_3 | ecosystem: Environmental > Terrestrial > Soil > Wetlands > Permafrost | place: Sweden: Abisko...
TCGGACTTTCGCCGGCCATGGAGCTCGATTTGAATCTGAACGATCAGTTGTTCCGTTACGGAATAAGGATCAATCCTGTTTTATTGCAAGATGTTCAATGTGCTTCCGTTCCGGTAAATATTGCGCCGGCCAACGCTACCCCACAATTTGAACCTACTCCCTTATATTTTACTCCATTACTGCTGGCTTCACCGGAACATCCGGTAAGCAGGAACATTACCGAAGTCAGGTCTGAATTTTGTTCGGGCATTGATGTAGTGGGGCAAAACAAACAGGTTAGCTACAACCTGCTTTTGGCTAGTTCAGAGAACACACACATTATTGGCACTCCAACCACCATCGACATGAGTCAAAAACTTAAAGCAAATGACAAAACATATTTTAATGTGAGTTATGTACCTGTAGCAGTTGCAATGGAAGGAAACTTCGACTCGGATTTCGCCAATAGAATGGTTCCAAAAGGGTTGACAAATACTTTACCCATACTAAAACAAAGCATGAAGACCCGTCAGATAGTGGTTGCCGACGGAGATATAATACGAAATGAGGTTTCGATAAAAGACAGCACTTCCATTCCGTTAGGCTTTGACCGCTATACGAATCAACAATTCGGAAACAAAGACTTCATCCAAAATGCCGTACTTTACCTGGCCGACAATGACGGTTGGATACAACTCAGAAACCGCACATTAAAGCTGCGCCTGCTCAACAAACAAATTTCGAGCGACGAGAAAACTGTTTGGCAAGTGGTTAATGTATTATCACCAATCATTCTTCTGGCCTTATTGGGAATTGGATATCAAATAGTGAGAAAGAGGAAATATACCAGACTATAAAAAGTCAGGGAATAAACTTATTCCGGCATACAAAGCTGTCTGAAACAGAAAACCGTATTTATATCCAATCAAATACGGGACACATCGACATTGAGTTGAGACCGGTTTTTCGATCAAGTGAACATAGGCTTTACATCCAATCGAACCGAGGGGTTAGATCCGATCGAACTTAGGCTTTCGATTGAATCGAATCGAGGGGTTAGAGTCGATCGAACTTAGGCTTTCGATCCGATCGAATCGGAGCTGATAATTGAATCAATAAGCCTGTTTCAGTAGACAGCTAAGGATCATGCAGATATAAACGACAAATTGTTGGTTTAATCAAAACAGAATGCGGACACTCTCTCTTTCCAAAGAGGATCTCCGCATTCTATTCTTTTCTTTAGGTGATGCCTATTTCAACAAATACTTGACTTATCAATGAATTGATTTGATTATCCGGTGAAAAATGTCGGTGTTTTCGTATACTCCCGTGAAATTTTCGGCTCCGGGTCCATAGGCAAATACCGGCACAAAAACCGGGGTATGGTCATCGGACGCATATACGCCCGTGATGCGTCCTGCTTCTTTGTCTCCGTCGATGAGTGACAATCCTCCCGTTTCGTGGTCGGCGGTAACAATCACCAGAGTCTCCCCGTTTTTATCGGCAAACTTTAGCGCTTCCTGCACAGCAAGGTCGAATCCCAGTGTTTCGATGATGGAACTGGGGAATGAGTTAGCATGTCCCCCATAATCTATCTTGGCTCCTTCCACCATCAGAAAAAAACCTTTGCCGCTGGTCAAATGATCAATGGCTTTGGTAGTGGTTTGCGCAAGTAAATGGAGATTATCTTCGGTAGTGGCTTCGCCCAGTCGTTCGTCCAGCAGAATAACCCGCTGATCGGCGGTGCAAGGTTCGTTCACGTTGTGAAGGAAGACATAGTCTTTTTGCAGCTCTGTCTCAAGGTTCAGGCTGTCTTTTCTTTTTGTAAAAACCGTTTCGCCACTTCCAGCAAGAAAGTTCAGCTTGGTTTTGAATAGTCCTTTTGTGATCTCGTCAGAATTATCTCTTTCGGTAGAATGTCCGTAGAACACCGCGGGTGTAGCGTCAGCCACATTCCCGTTGGTCACCACTCCGCAGGTTTTTCCTTCGCCCAGCAATATGTCGGTAAGCGAGGTGTTGGGGTTCCCGTTTTCGTCGGTGGAAATGTATCGGTTGTTTGTCTTTTTTCCGGTAGCCAACGCACTGCCTGCTCCGGCCGAGTCGGTAATAAAGTTGCCCTTGGCCTGCGTGCGCTGAAGTCCGATAAATTTGAGTTGGGTAAATGAAAGTCCGTTATTTACCAGGTCGGCGGCAGCTACCTGAGTTAATCCCATGCCGTCGCCTATCAGCAGTATAATGTTTTTGGGTCGGGCATTTTTGCCATCGTTTCGACCCGTGGGTCGGTAATAGTTAATGGGGGCCGATAGGGTAAGCTTTTGGTTGTTGAATCCGGCAAAACTTTTGGTGACCTTGTCCAGCTTGTCGGGGCGAACCACTGTGTTGTCGGTGCCGGTACCGGTTTGGTTTCCAAAAGCAAAATTGTTGTGCTGTTCGTTTCTGAAAAACTCGCAGCACTTTTCCGGATGATCGGTATTGATAATATCCACTCCCATTACCCGAAAGGTTTGCCAGGTATTCAGGTTATCGGGACTGCCCCAGAAGCGGATTTTTTTCCCCAGTTTATGCACCTTGCTGATGACTGCCATCAGTTTTTCTTTTTCGGTCGGAACAATGCTTCCTTTGCCATTCCATAGGGAGAAGCGCTGAAACGGATCGCTGAAAAAGGCAATTCTTTTCAGTTGGTTTTCGGAATAATTGTATTTTACATTCCCATCAAAAAAAGCAATGGCAGGATATTCTCCGAAGTGTTCGGGTGCAGGTATGTCGCCCGTAAAAACAAGAGTTACTGCATGTGGGTTGCGGCTGCGGTCGAAGACTTCGGGATATTGCTTTATAGAACCAAGTATGGCGGGGATAAGTAGCTGCGGATTGGTTTTAATATCAATCATCAGGTAAAAGGATTTCTCCGAGTTTTTCCAGGCTTTTCCGTTGTTTTTGTGAAATTGCTTGACGATGGGTTGTATATATAAATCGTCGAGGGTGTTTTCTACATTTAGTTCCGAGGGGTGGTGTGCCACCAGCACTTTTCGGTTTTCGGGGTCGTAAAAAACATCGGCTTCATACGAATCGACCATTTGCCCGTAAGCCTCATAAAAGGGTACGGTTTGATGATAATCGTTGTGCGAATGGATGAGTATCTCGTTTTGTGCCGAAAGACGACCTGATGATACTACCAAACAGAATATACTCAGGTAAAATAGTCTTTTTAAAAGAAGTTTGTTCATAATTTTATTTCAAATAGTTGTTTTGCTGCTCCGGTTCTGAATCTCTCAAAAGGAATATATGGCGGAGATTTGTATATACTCTGACAGGAGAAAAAGCGGAAGGTGCATGTTGCAACCTTCCGCTTTAATATAGATATTCAATCAGAATATGTTTTCTGTGAATTAATAACCATCGTTCTGAACCAGATATCCCGGATTATTCGAAGCGCCGTCTATAGCAGTTTGCGGAATAGGGAAAAGACGCATTTTTACATTGCTGTCTGTCTTTTCTGTCCAGGTTCCTTCATATTTTCCGAAGCGGATCATATCAGTACGTCGTTGATGTTCCCAGTAAAATTCAAAACCCCGTTCGCGGAGAAGAATATCCAGCGTCATAGAAGTAAGCGGTTGTGGAGTAACAGCAGGACGTGCAGTTCTCGACGCTCTCACTGTGTTTACATCCGTCAGAGCACCGGCAGCATCGCCTTCGCGAAGTTTGGCTTCGGCTCTCATCATATACAAATCGGCCAGTCGCACAATAACCAGATCGGCTTCTCCTTTGTTACGTCCATCATCCGACGACTTGCTCCATTGATATTTCTCAACGCGGTAGCCGGTGTTATAATCACTTCCGGTAGCTGTAAAATCGATTTTTTCTGTGAAATTTACATACGCATTGGCTTCTGCTTTTCGCCAATCGCGTATTTTACCAATTTTATAACGTCCATCGCTGGTTAGCAGAAAAGGCAATTTGCTACCTGTGTTTTGTAAGCCATATTGCATGCCACGATAGATACCTCTGTTTACTTCAAATTGAGCCGCTGTGAGGGCAGAGTCAGCCGGTATAATCATCCGTTCCCACCAAAAGCGACAATCTGCTTTAGCCGGATCGACCGAACCGTTAGCCTGTACCCACGACTGGTAAAAGTCGGATGTAATGGCGGCACCATCTGTTCCATTTCCTTTTTGATATAATGGATTACCATAAAAGTTACCCGACATGGAAAAATAAGACATGCGGTTGTGTCCATTCAGTTCTGGACGTTGATCTACAGCAAAAACCAATTCTTTATTTGTATGATTGTCGTTATTGAAACAAGCAAAAAACTCAGTAGATAGCGCATATTGGTTCGAATTGATGACCAGATTACTGTATTCAATCACTTTATCCATATCGGCAGTCTTAAAATCAAAACTGGTTCCATAAGGGTTGCGCCATACAGCAGCATTAAGGTATAAACGTGCCAAAAGACCATAAGCTCCATACTTTGTCATACGACCCGGACCTACATCAGTTTTTAAATCGCCGACTACAGCTTCCAACTCTGATTTGATATAGTCCACTGCATCATTTCCTCGCAGAACAGTGGTAAGATCATTCGTCCCCTCCTTTTTAAAACTGATCCCCCATAAGTCAAGAGAAACCATGTTGTAAAATGCTCTTAACCCCCTTGCTTCGGCAATGTAGACACGGGCATTCGCATTCGTACTGGAAAATGGTTTAAGTACGTTTATGGCACTAACAGTACGGAAGATCATTGCTGTTATGTCATCCCAGCATTGTTTTACGTTGCTGTGCGTAGGTGTGCAAGTGTGCTGATGTAACTGAATATAGATTCCATTATCGCCCCAGTCTTTCCCGCCACGGTAAGGCAAAATAGCCTCATCGGTGGATATTTCCTGTAGGGCAAAATACTTAGTATGCTGATAAAAATCGGGTAGCAATGCATAAGCCGGCGAAATGGTATTGTCTATGAGTGTACTGTCCGAAGCTCCTCCTGATAAAGATTCGTCCAGAACCACTTCTTTCAGGTCGGAACAGCTCCAACTAAACAGCAGAGCAAATGCAAGTAAAGCGAATTTATATATATTTCTCATTTTATGTTTCGTTTTATACTTCAATGATGATTAATTAAGAGTGAAATTAAGTCCTACAACAAAAGTTCTGGCTTTAGGGTAACTGTAATAGTCTATACCAAATGATTGGATGCCATCTATAGAACTATTCTGGTTTACTTCCGGGTCGTATCCGCTGTATTTGGTAATCACAAACAGGTTCTGACCGGTAAGCGAAAGACGTAAATCTTTTATCCAGCTCCCTACTCCCCACGATTTGGTGTTGAAGTTATATCCCAGCGATAAATTGTTTAACCGCAGGTAAGCACCATCTTCGAGATAACGTGTAGAAACTGAAGCTGAGTTTAAGGTGCTTTCATTCGCATATTCCACAGCTTTAGAAGTTGTATTATTCGAGTTGGCCAATTGAGCTTTGTAAAATGAACTCATTGCCGTATGGTTGTAAATTTTATTCCCCGAGACACCATTAAAATTGGCACTCAGGTCAAACCGTTTGTAGCTGAGATTTAGATAAAAACTATACGTCATGTTCGGCAAAGCACTTCCAACTACCGAACTTGCTCCATTGTTTGCGTAAGTAGACAAACCGTCTGCCCCAATTCCGGTAAATGTTTTCATGTAAAACGAACCTACAGAATACCCGTTTACCAAACCATTGATAGTTGCACCTGTTTGTCCCGAACCCTGAGCAGCTCCTGTAGTCAGGATGGTATAAGGAGAGTGCTCCACAACATTGTCGACAAACGATACATTACCTCCCAAACCGTACGAAAATCCATTGACATTTCTGTGCTGATAGTCCAATGAAAGTTCTAATCCTTTATTGGTGATGGTCATATCTTTTACATTTGTCCAATAAGTTGGTGCAGGCTGAATTGGGTCGGAGGGAACAACCTGTAATAAGATATTACTGGATACTTTATGAAAATAATCTACCGTTCCAGTAAGTTCTCCACCCAAAAGTCCAAAATCAAGACCCACATTACTTTGTGTAGAAATCTCCCATTTAATATCTGGATTTGACAAACGAGCGTTGGTGGTTCCGGCTACATACGTATTAGAGTTGTTGAGTGGATAAGTAGTGCTCCCTGATACTGTTGAAGTATAAAGGGCTTGGGTGATTTTAGAAGGTATTTCTTGATTACCCGTTTTTCCCCAACCTAAACGAAGTTTCAGGTTGCTAATAGTTGGAATAGATTTTATGAAATCTTCTTCCGATATTCTCCAACCTGCAGCAAATGAAGGGAAGGTACCATATTTGTTGTTTGCTCCAAATTTAGAAGACCCATCGGCTCTTACAGTGGCCGTTAATAAATATTTGCCCAAATAACTGTAATTAGCTCTTCCAAAGAAAGATTGTAACTCATCGGTTTGAGCCGAACCCGATGGCTGATTACTAACTAGTGTAAGCTTTTGACCCAGGCCCGGATTGTAACGCGGCTCGATACCGTTATTTGCAAAACCGGTTATACTCCAGCTTCTGTATCTGTCAAATGTATTTTGATAAGAATGCCCTGCAAGAAATGTTAAGTTGTGGGCTTCTTTATCCAATGTATAAGTCAAATAATTTTCAATAAGAGTATTGTGTCCATTCCAAAATTTTTGTGTCAAACTACCTTCTTCGTAGGGATCGGCATTTGGCATAGCTTGTACATCTTGCTCTTTTGAGCTGTTTTCGTATCCAAAGTTTAGTTTATAAACCAATCCTTTCATTATTTCAAATGATGGCGAAATATTGGCATTGATTTTACGATTTTCGCCAAAGGTTTTATATAGTTCAGCAGTTATCAATGGATTAGTTAAGTCTGTATATTTTGTAGCATTGCCATTTTCATCTCGAGCCGAGTAAGTCGGATTAAAGGTCAGCATATCCGCAACCAACGTACTTGAATTTGCATTTTCGCTTTTTTCGACAGACGTAGTCAAATTGTAGCTAATATTCAACTTACCATTTACGAGTTTCTGATTAGCTTTGAAACTTCCACTATATCTTTCGAGACCGGTATTTATAATAATACCCTCTTGTTTCAAATATCCGGCAGAGGCGCGATAGTTGAAGTTATTTGTACCTCCCTGTAGGGACAAATTATAATCTTGCGTAATTGCAGTTCTTGTTAGTTCATCTTGCCAATCGGTACTTCCTCCTCCGTCGGTAAGTTTTCCATTAATTGCGGTAATTTTTTGACGGAATTCATCGGCACTGAAAACATCAATTTTATTTGCCATCGTCGAAATTCCGAATTTTGAAGAAACAGACAACTGCATATTTCCCGTTTTTCCACCTTTTGTAGTTATCAATATAACACCATTCGCACCACGCGAACCATAAATAGCTGTTGCAGATGCATCTTTCAAAACATCAATAGATTCAATGTCTTCGGAATTTATATTACCCAGGGGATTATAATCATCCGAACCTGTGCCGGCTAATCCAACAGGAAAACCATCGATAACATACAAAGGACCCGTATTTTCTCTAATACTACCTTGTCCTCTAATGATAATGCGTTGACCACTTCCCGGCGCACCACTCGAAGATGTTACATTTACCCCTGCAACTTTACCTTGTATAAGCTGTTCGGGAGAACTGGCAACTCCTTTATTAAAGTTTTCGCTTTTCACTGAAGAAACTGCACCGGTAATATCTATCTTCTTTTGGCTACCATAGCCAATAGCCACCACTTCGGTCAATAATGTTGATTCCTCATCAAGCGAAACATTGATAACCGATTGATTGTCGACCGATACTTCTTTTTGTTTCATACCCACAAATCTGAAAACAAGTGTTTGTCCTGCTTTTGTACTCTGAATCTGATAGGCACCGGTAGCATTCGTCACTACACCGATAGTGCTGCCTTTAATCAGTACAGTTACGCCGATGATAGGATTCCCTTCAGTATCGGTAACGCGCCCTGTAATATGTTCTGAAGATTGCTGAGCAGAGTTGTTTGCCGACTGGGGTTGAAAGTTGCCTGCAATTGAAATGTTATAGGTAAAGAGGTGGATCATAATGATAACAAAAGGCTTTTTGAACCCTTGTTTTGTAAATGAAGCTATATTCATATTTTGTATTTTTGAAATCTTTTTTATTTACTCCATCGGAGTTTAAACTAATAGTTATTTTTACTTCTTTTTAGCTGGGATTTATCTGTCATTTTTACATAGGCAGTTACGGATATTATTAATTTAGTTGTTATTATTGATTGAACTTGTGTATACAAAAACAGGGTTTGAATAAAACCAAAGATCGGCAAAGGCTTTGGCTGCATTATTTGGTTCCATTAGGATGTCGGGCAATGGATTTCCATTTTCATCCGTTTCGTTTGGAACAGCTAAGCCGTGGTTTGTTCCGCGCAAACGGAAATAAGCTGAATTGGTAATATTTGGAATGATCAGGCTCATTTCTACCCATCCGTTGCCATAGGATTTCCACTTCTTACTCACCAATCCATTCGCATCGGTGATATTCCCATTCGCATCAAACCTCGCTATAACGGATGTTGTATTTACGGTATCCTTCTCGTAATCGAGAGATGACGGAGCAAGCATTCCGGTTATTTTTCCCTGAATAATGTCGATGTGGTTTAATGTAGGATTCTTATAATTGCTATAGTTATTGAAGTTATTCGTCTGTGGATCGCGTGCTCTGATCGTAATTTGCACAACCTTGCCTGCTGCAATGTCCAGGCGACTTCCCATTGAGACATGCATTTTCTCTGTTCCTACAGGTTCTACCGTGTATATAAGCGAATCAATCAGATCGCCGGTAACCACCCAGGTATTTCCGGAACGTAATCCGTCTACAATATTTTGAGCCGATTTCCCGGTCGTGAAGGTATAGTTCTTTTGATATTCTCCAGGATAAAAGTCACCAACTTCACTATGGCAATCAGAGTTTGAAAATAACCAAAACCGACGTCCTTCGGTCAGAAGCGCATCCCATACACCTCCGATTTTAGCGGAATAAATTCCAGCGCCGCCATAAGTACTTCCTCCAACAGAAGTGGTTTCGTACAAACCCCGTGGACGTGTTGTTTCTCTGTGGTGTCCGGGTATACTTTCGAATCCGAAACAGATATCCGGAGCTGTGCTGTTCATCTCACGAATAGCCGCAATGCTATAACCACGAGTGGTCTGAGGATATCGTTCGGGATGTGCTATCACAAGATAGCTGGATGTTGGATAATGTGTTTTCAACCATGTCAATGCTTCTAATGCTTTAGCATGGCCGGTCAGGGTACTTTTTGTCCAGCCCTGAGCAACTCCACCGACAAGGTCTTCATCGCTATTATCAAATTTGAATTCAAATTCGGCCAACGGATTACAATTCGGATTTGCATCAAACTGATTATTGATAATTCCCATACTTCCATGTTCGTGCCCGGGGATATTAAACTCCAGACTCTGAAGAATCGTTTTGGATGGATAAAGTGACCGGGCTTTCAGAACTTCGCAGAAAGAACTGTCGCGAAGTACCTGCCAACGCCACATCACCTGATGGCCGTCTCGTATCACTGATGTACCGATAATGGGGTTTGGTTTATAATCATCCCAGTATTTCGTCACTGTGGTTCCGGTTTGGTTTCCCGAAACTCTTCCGTTTCTTTCCGAGCCACCACCATGTTCGCTGTTTGCCCACCAATCCAGACCAAATTTGTTGTTCTGTGACATCATATATCCAATAGTAAAACTTCCATCCGTATACGTAGTATGCTGATGAAAGTCTCCCTTTAGATAACCTTGTGCCGGGCTTTTAGTAACCATGCTTGCCGCACCAAATATCAACAGAACTGCTAATGAGTTTAATCTCATATTTAATAAACTTTAAATTTTGCGACAAAGGTAAAGTCGTGAAATTACTAAGTTGTTACAAAATTGTTGAAAAAACAAAAAGAAAAATCTGACAACATTATTATAAGTCGCACCTCCATCACACAATAAATCTTCTTATTACAAACTGTATAAATGGCTTAACGCGTAAAATTCGAATTTTTATATCAAAAGACAGTCGTTTATATTAGGAGTAATAAATAAATTCTCAATATAATTATTAACTAAATAGGTAATAGAGCTTATACGTATTCCCTAATCAAATTCTGACAAATTTTGACAGCATCCCGCAAACACCTCCTTCTATTATTTTCTAGAGTAATGAAAGAATTCACACGGATGTAACACAAATAAAAGACTTTCGATAATACTTTTGTACAGACCAAATCAGTTAGCCGCTATGTCTACAAAAGCAATACAAACTCTCTTATTCATTTTACTGATAATTAGCGCTGTAAGTTGTAATAAGTCAGACAACACACCGCCGGAACCGGTATCCTATACCGTTTTAGTATACATGGCTGCAGATAATTCGATGGAGTCGGAAGTTCCGTATGCACTTCAACAAATAAAATCGGGAATGAAAAAGTCAGGAGGAACAACTGTTGTCTTTTTAGACTCTCGCGATAGTACACCCCGTTTGTTTAAGATTAATAATCTGGGGGAAGAAATTCCGTTGAAAACATATCCTGAACTAAATTCGGCTAGTACCGAAACTTTAGCACAAATAATAGCCGACACCAAACAAATGGCTCCCAACACGAAGTATGGGCTGGTTATGTGGTCGCACGCTATGGGATGGTTGCCCATGGGGCATTCAAACACGTCGAGTTCAATCAAATCCAATGTTTCGGAAAAAATATGGCCTAACACCCGCTACTGTGGTGCCGATGAACATCCCGGAGATGGATCTACCGGAATGAAGATGTTGGAGATTGATAAAATGGCAGACGCACTCCCGGATAATTCCTTTGAATATATCTTGTTTGATGTTTGTTTAATGGGTAACATAGAATCACTTTATCAACTCAGGCATAGTTGCAACTACATAATAGCCTCCCCCACCGAAGTACTTGCCGAAGCTTCATACAACGCATCAGGGTTTCCTTATGAGGTTGTTATGCCAAAACTTTTCGGGAGTAAAAATGAACTGACTGAAGTTTGTCAGTCATATTACGGGTTTTACAATGGGAAATCGGGTATCCTGCGTTCTGCATCCGTCTGCCTGATTGATACGCATGAATTGGATTCTTTATATCGTATTACCCGGACCATTTTAACCGGAAAACTGACGGAAATAAACAATGTCGACATAAGTACTATTCAGGTTTATCATACAGCAAAAATACCTGCGGTATTTTTTGATCTAAAAGGTTATATTCAACAAATGGCAACTACTACTGCCTATCAGAATTTTACTGCTCAATTAAACAAAACCGTTATTTACAAAGCAAGCACAGATCAGTTTGCCAATGACATTACCATCGATAAAAATAAGTTTAGCGGACTAAGCACTTACATACCGCTTTTGAAATGGAAAAACACCAAAGAGTACAATTACTATTTTCAAAGCATAAACTGGTCGGACGTATATTATTAAATCTTCAGACCTTACATATTACACCCTACACCTTCACACCTTAAAAATAAAAATGCGAATTGATAATAACCACAAAAGATAGATTTCGAACAAAGTCGCCCAAACCCGAATCAGATTTTTGCGAAGCTCCGACCCTTTTCGATGTATACCACGCATCCAACGACTTCTTAATATTATCGATACATTCCCGCGACTTATAATTTACCGTCCTTTCGTTCAGACTTAAAATCTTAGCCGTTTCGCTCACCGATAATTCATCCACATACAATAATTTAAAAATCTTCTTATACGTATCGGGCAAGCTATCCAATGCTTTATCAATTACAGCATGTAACTCTTTCATATCCATATCATCGCTTATATTATAACTTTGCAGGTCAAAGTCCTCAATATATTCACAATAGATTTCTTTATTCTCAGCCCTTTCTTTTATAATATCCAGCATTCTGAACATAAAAAACTTCGAAAGATATTTATAAGCCGAATCTGAGTCATCCGTTTTGATCTCCAACGGTTTTTCCCAAACCCGAATCCAAAACAACTGTACGATTTCTTTCGAGAAACTTTCATCACGCGTACATTTTAAGGCAAACTGTGCCAGAGTGCGAGAATACTTTTCATAGAAAAGATTGAACGCACGTTCGTCCTTTTGTGCTATTGCAGTGAGTAGTTCCTTATCTGACATGTGACAATACTTATTAAAATTTGTCAAAAATAGCAATAATTATCAATGTCCATACTGCAGAACGTATTAAGAAAGTATGACATTTTTCTTTCAGGAGTATTCGTTGTGAAAATCTCAATTTTCCAACAGGTAAAAATACGCCAAAAGCAAAAGAATAGCACACAGCACCCTTCCATCTCTACCAACGCCACACAAAATCAGCTCAAACAACTAATTATAAGTCAACTGGTACGTACAGAAAAGGTGACTATTGATGGTTCTGAAACGAACTGAGCGATTTACGCAAACTAAAAAATAAAATTTGTAACAACAATGACACGTTTCTTTAATCGTTTTGTTGCCCGATTGAATGTTAAATGGGCTGTATTGTAAGTGTAGGCCGAATTACAGCCCCGAAATCCCCCACGGGGTAGTCTGGGAGGACGGAATTCCAATTCCACCAACAAAGAATTGAGAGACTAAACGACCAGCCTCTCAATCCTACACAGGTAAATTAAGACCGAAACGCTAGATATTTTGTACGACTGGGAGGTCGGAATTCCAATTCCGCCAACGAAGAATTGAAAAACAGAAGAGTGATCCGCGAGAGGATTGACGGAATCATACAAAGTAGTTTTAGGAGACAAAAGTATTCAAGTCCCCCCAAGGGAAATTAATGAAGGAGCAGTAATTAGGGAACCAATAATAGAAATTAAAATAGCAATGGCATTTAAACGAAAAGTAAAATTATCGAAGTACAAAAAGAATTGGACAGTCCTTTTATGGGCTCATGAATTATTGCGTCAGTATTTACACGGAGAATTGAGCGATAGCAAAAAAACGCTGCTGAAAGATTGGGAGCCCCAAAGGACGCAACCCAATAAAGAAGATATGCAAATCATTGAACGCATAGTGGCAGAAGCCAAAGTTGAAATATTCAAACGACTGGGCATTCAACTACCCGACTCGCCCATTATTGCTGATCGGATAGATACGGAATTTCAACCGGCTCCCGTACGCAGGTTCCCTATCCAACAGCTGAAAAAATACGCTGTCGCTGCCGTCCTGGCAGGTATTATCTTCGGAGGCAGCACGCTGTTATTCCGCCGCAACAATAATAGTGAAAGCCGTTTGACAGCCCAATCGGAATTATCAAAAACCTTATTTGCAACGACCATCCGAGAGAAAAAGCAAATCACGCTGCCGGACGGTTCAACCGTGTATATGAATGGTGGCAGCAAGCTAAAAATACAATCGTCTCAGTTCAACAAAGAGCAGCGTGAAGTCTGGCTCGACGAAGGTGAAGCCTTTTTTCAAGTAACAAAGAATCCACAAAGACCCTTTATTGTGCATAGTCGAAACCTGACCACCGTAGTAAAAGGGACATCGTTTAATGTAAAAGCCTACCACCAGCTGAACGAAAGCTCCGTGATGGTCAGAACCGGAAGAGTGGAAGTCAATTCCGGCAACAAAATACTGGGCATACTCACACCCGACAAACAGTTGGTTTATCATAAAAATAACGGGCAATACGAAGAAAGCGATATCCACCCCGAAGATGCCATGGCATGGTGCGATGGCAGATTGGTATTGCACAAAGCGGGTATTGATGAGTTAAAACTACGAATCAGTCAAATATACGGGATCGAAATCAAGGTAGAAGGCAATGCCATGGAGGGAAAATACATAAGCTCTTCTTTCCGAAAAAATACCTCATTTGAAAGCGTCATGGAAAGCGTCTGCTTACTACACGGCCTACATTATAAAATCAACAACAAACAACAGGCAACAATCTATCAGTAAGCAGTCAACAGACTATAGACTATAGACAAAAGATCAAAGAACAAAGAACAAAGATCAAAAAGAACAGAAATGAAGAATATTCTTAGAACAATGAAAGTACTGGTATGCTGGCTGCTAACGGCAGTAGCAATTCTACAACCTCAAAGCCTTCAGGGGCAAATCATCAGTCAGCAGTTTCCCAAAGAAAGCCTGGTAGCCCGGCTGGAAAAGCTCGCTGCTAAAACCAAACAAGTCATCGTATACGATCCCACGCTGCTCGAAAACACAACCGTACAGGCTTTGAATTCCAAAAAGCTAAGCGTGGAACAGATCATACAAAAAAGTCTCGCCGGAACCACATTAGCCTATAAAGTAACCTCCGATAATTCCATCGTTATCCTGAATCCGGATAGCAACACTGAAAAAAAAAGCGAATCCAAAGGCAAAGGACATATCACCGGCAAGGTAACCGATGAGCAGGGTGTAGGCTTACCCGGAGCAACCATTCAGGTGCTGGGTACCGACAGAGCCACCCTCACCGACATGAACGGGAATTACAACTTAACCGTACCTGCCGGAAAGTACAGCATTGAAGCCAAGTATGTATCCTACCAAAAGCAACGGTTCGACAATATAAAGATTATCCCCAACCAAAACACATCCTTATCGGTAAGCCTGAAAGAATCATCTATTTCCTTGAAAGACGTGGTGGTTACCGGACAGCAACGCACCTCCTCTACCAACGCACTGCTGCTAAAACAAAAAGAAATGAGCTCCATGACCGACGGACTCAGTGCCGACCTGATCAGGAAAACCTCGGACAACAACATGGCACAAGTACTTAAAAGGGTAGCGGGCGTAACCATACAAGACAACAAGTTTGTTACTGTACGCGGCATGAGCGAACGCTATAACAACGTACAACTCAACGGAACCTCCATGCCCAGCACGGAGCCCAACCGACGCAATTTCTCCTTCGACATTATACCTAGTGCCCTAGTAGACAATGTTACCGTGGCCAAAACCTTTACCCCCGACATGCAGGGCGAGTTTACCGGAGGTATGGTGGAAATAAGCACGCTGGCCATACCCAAAAAGAACTTTTTCAACCTCACCCTGGGCACCGGCATGAACACCAACAGCACCGGTAAGGAGTTTAAAACCAACAAGCGCTTTACATCCGACTATTTTCTGGGCAACGCCTCCGAACGCAACTGGTACAACCGCGACTGGATAAACTCCGAATATGCAAGCTACTTTAACAGTACCGGATTAGCATCTGAATATGCCGAAAAAGCCTACGCCATGAATGCCAAAATACCCAACCACTGGGGGCTGAATAGTTATACCGCTGCCCCGCTGCAAAACTACGCCCTCAGCATGGGTAAATCAATTGATTTGGGCGGGGGCAACACCTTGGGAGCAACCCTGGCTGTCACCTACCGACACGAGGAAACCGTGGAAACCATAGAAGAGGCGATGTATCGTAGTGGACCGAATGAAACCCAAAATGGCCATACTTATAAATTTACCACGGCAGTAGGAGCGGTAGCCAATATAGGCTGGGAACGCCCGGGACATAAAATCATCCTGCGCAACCTGTTCAACAACCGCTTTACTCACGACAATATAGAACGAGTCCTTTTCAATCGCTACGATGGCTCCTTGTGGCTTGAACAATACAGCTCACCCATGCGCAATACTTTATGGCAAAGCAGATTGGAAGGAGAGCATAAACTGCTAGGCATCATTCTTACCTGGTTTGCCGACTATAATGACCTAACCCGTTCCTTGCCCGAGGACAGATTAATAAAAGGCACTTTGGGGACAAGTAGTGCAACTCAGGGAGCATTTCCCACCGTTCCCACTAAAGATGGAAAATATATCGTAAGCAGTTGGGGAATAGACGATTCAGAAAATATCGCGAACGGACATATTATGAATAGCAAACTGAATGAAATAAAAAAGAATGTGGGTGGAAATATCGAGTATCCTTTTGTTGTGGAAAACAACATACAAAAACTCAAAGTCGGCTATTGGGGAACCTTTCGTAAAACCAGTTATAGCCAGCAGTTTATTGTTCCTACAAATGGCTTAGTGACAAATTCCGAATTAAACGGACTTTCCTTACATGAATGGTTTGATCCTCTCAATTTCACCAATGGCTATTTAATTTACGACTTCGGATCAACGAAAGGACGTGACGGCGATTATTACAACGGTAGGCAGAAAATCCACGCCACCTACCTAATGGGAGATTTTAGCTTTTTCCACAAACTACACCTTACCGGAGGAGTACGTATGGAAGCAGCAAACACAGAGGTAGATACCAGATATCTGTATTACGATACAAGTGGAAAATCTCATATGCCAGACTCTACTGTTATACGCACAAAAAACGATTGGCTACCGGCCCTTACACTGATTTATAATATCACCGATAAAATAAATATCCGGGGAGCTATAAGCAAAACGCTGGCGCGTCCTGACTTCAGGGAACTCACTCCCTATCAATATTATAATGCAAATGATAGACTAAAAGTTGAAAGTAGCCAGCCTCTGCAAACAACCTATACCCACAATTACGACCTGCGTCTGGAATGGTATCCACAAGCAGGCGAGCTACTTTCCTTCAGCGCCTTTTATAAATACTTTATTAGTCCGGTGGAAATGTTGGCTTACAATCAGTCTAATGCCGGTAGCTATATTTTAATGTCTGCCAACCTGGACAATGCCAATATTAAAGGCTTAGAGCTAAACATCCGCAAATCCTTCGGTTTTCTGGCTCCCGCCGGTTTTCTGAAAGACCTTTACCTGACTGCCAATGCCACTGTACTGCAAGGTGAAGTGAAATACAACTTCGACAAAATTGTGACTGCAGCACAGGGCTTAGACCCCCAAAACTTTGGTGGCATAGACCGCAAACGCCCCTTGCAGGGCATGTCGCCCTATGCAGTCAATGCCGGGCTCGATTATCAAACCGAGCAGCTGGGATTGGCTCTTAATTATGGACGAATAGGACGTAAAATAGTGATGGCAGGTGGTAAGGAATCGGAAGACACCTACGAGGCACCGCGCGACGTAATCGATTTTCAAATCAGTTACCGTTTGCTCGGTGGACGCATGCAAATTAAAGCCAACGCCAGCGACCTGCTTAATCAGCCCGTAATACAATATGATAATTTTCGCAGTACTGGTACAGACAGCGACTTGAGTTATAATAAAGGAGAGGATTTATTACGAAGCAAAATCAAAAAAGGAACGAACTACTCCTTGTCGGTAAGTTATAATTTTTAAGCCCCCTAAATCCAGACCTCACCCCTGACCCCTCTCCTTGAGGAGAGGGGAAAAAGAGAGGGGGACTTAAGAGTGATTCGCGGGAGGACGGAATTCCGATTCCGTCAACAAAAAACTAGAAAGGGGATTGAGGAGCAGTCTTAAAACATGTAACAACAATGACATAGTTCTTTAATCATTTTGTTGCCCGATTGGATGTTAAATAGGCTGTATTATAAGTGTAGACCGAGATGCTTGATCTTTTGCACGACCGGGAGGACGGAATTCCAATTCTGTCAACGAAAAATTGAAAAAACAAACAGCCACCTAATCTCCCATGGGATACTGAAGAGCGATCCACGAGAGGATCCGGGAGGACGGAATTCCGATTCCGTCGACGAAATAATTTTAAAAGACAGCTGTCCTAAAGTCTGCCAAGGGAGATAACGAGGGGGGATTAGAGCCAATTAAAACTTGTAACAACAATGACACGGTTCTTTAATCGTTTTGTTGCCCGATTGAATGTTAAATACAATGTATTATAAGTGGGAGGACGGAATTCCGATTCCGCCAACAGCAATTAAAAAAAACCGACCACCCCTAGCCCCTAAAGGGGAACTGAAAAGTGATCAGCGAGAGGATCTGGGAGGGTGGAATTCCGATTCCGCCAATGAAGAATTGGAATTCCGATTCTGTCAAAAAAATAAATGGACAAAGGGGTCAAACGCTGCCTCCCCTAAGTCCATCATTCAAAAACGGTTTGGCGGCAAAATTATAAAAAATATTTTATATGAACAAATTTATGTCGAAGGCGAAAGCCTTGCGTTTGGCAATCGTAACGATTGCAGTGGGATTATCGGTTAGCTCATGTACGAGCAAAGACGATTTACAGTTACAAAGTGTAAACACCCGCGCCATCAATTCGGTGATTACGGTGTCAGGTATTATCTCGTCCAACACAACCTGGACCAGTGATAATGAGTATGATTTGGACGGAAAAGTGTATGTAACAAACGGTGCTACCCTGACCATTCAACCGGGGACACTGATCAAAGGCTTACCGGCACTTAACGATTTAAAGGTTAACACTTCTGCTTTAATTATTACCCGCGGGTCGAAAATTGACGCACAGGGAACAGCAGCCAACCCGATTGTCATGACAGCTTCCAGCGGAGTCAAAGGTGGTTGGGGAGGTATCGTATTGTTAGGCAAAGCCCCTATCAATCAAACTACCGACCAGCTTATCGAAGGTATTAGTCCGGCAACTGTTCCTGCAGGAGTGGATGTATACTACGGCGGCGGCGGAATGGGTCTGGGCACTTCGAATGACAATTCCGGTACACTGAAGTATGTACGGGTGGAATATGCAGGAGCTGCAATTTCTGATGCCAACGAATTAAACGCCTTCACCTTTGGTGGAGTAGGTAGCGGCACCACGCTGGAACACCTGCAGGCTTACAAAGGAGCTGACGATGCCTATGAGTTCTTTGGTGGATGTGTAAATGCCAAGTATTTGATTTCTACAGCCACCGACGACGATGCATTTGACTTCGACTTCGGATACACCGGTAAATTGCAGTTTCTGGTAGCTACCATTGATGCAAGCATGTCGTATTCAAGCGATCCGAACGGTATCGAATGCGATAATGACAAACAAGCTGATGGTACAGGTTCCAACAATACTCCTTACACACACCCCTACATTTCCAACCTGACCTTTGTAGGTACAGTAGATGGTAAAATAGCCGGTGGAGGTATTGTTTCCGGATCAGATCATTTATTGAAATCATGCGCCGATTTCCGCCGCAATTGCCAATACACACTGGTGAACTCCATTTTGTATGGTGCCAAAACAGGTATTCTGGATGAAACTTCAAACTCGTATGTATTGGAAAACAACGTAGTGGTTGCTTCACCGGCAGGTACCGGAGTTAACTTCTCTGGAGTGGCTAGTGTTTCAGGGACTAACTATGGACTTACAAGCTATAGTGCTATAACATTAAGTTCTCCTTGGGGTAATGCGTATACATCAACTGCTTTAACTCCTACCGGTGGTTATGCTTACGATTATAACACCTATAATGCAGCCTCAATTAGCAGTTTCTTTGTTAATACAGATTGGAAAGGTGGAGCGTTTGATGCATCTGGTGTCTATTGGATTAATAATTCTTGGGTAAAAACTAATTAATATGAATAAATGGAGATAAGAGGGAGTGTCCTTTTATCTCCATATTTATAAAACAGTCCATCAATGTATAAACTTACTTTTTCTCTGCTGATAGTCCTTTCCTTTCTTTTACAGGCTTGCGATGTAAGCGATACCCTGGCCAAAGGAGATACCTTTTCGGATGCACCCTATATGAAATTCAGTGTGAATATTGTCTTTCAGGCAGATGCCACCAAACAATATAAGGTCATTACCTACAACGACAAAGACATTTCCATTCTCTACAGCATCCTCCGCACCGATACAAGCGGGGTATTGAAGGTGTACAACGGCACGGAAACAACACCCGAACTGACCACCACCATCAAACATCATTCGGGAGAAACCATCAGCCTGATACAGCTTCCCGGACAAACCGTACAACTATATGGAACCGAAGTAGGTGCAGCCGATCCGGACAGCAACGCAGTAAAAGTACGTTTTTTTTATACGGCAACTGCCTTGCCTGATTCAGTACGGATGATAGTACAGTCGAAAAAAAGTACTGTCACCGCCACCACCTACGATGGTATTGACACCCTGATGATTTACCGAGGCACGATAAGCCGCTACGTCAACCTGAATCTGGCTAAATACTGGGCAAGCAACCAAACCGGAGCCAACTTTTACTACACGCTTCACAATATGAGCACTCCAGCTATCCCACTACTATTAGCCAGGCGTTTATCTTTATTAACTGCCTCCGAAGTCGGAACAAACACCAACAAAACAGGACCTGTGTACAGCTATAAATTGATGACTTATCAATTAGACCTGGTCAGCTCCAATTATACCAACCTGTTTGTTTTCGGAACTAAATGGGAATAAAACCAAAAGTGGATAAGTAATAAAATAGATAAGTAGTTACAAGTAAATAGTTCCGAGTTACAAGACTGTTTATCTGAATTTTGCTTTCAGAAAACTGATCATTAAATATTAGTGCTTACTTAGAACGTAAATTACGCCAAAACTACAAATTTTCGCAAACAAAAAAAACAGCAATCTCAACTCTCAATAACCCTGCTCATTGCATAGCAGATTGTATTATTATAATGTACAAAAGAAACAAATTTGAAAGATGAGATACTAAAAAATAATAGCTTTTAATAAGGGTAATATGCTTACCTCTATCGAAAGCAGACAACTAATAAACAAAAACATAAAAAAAGATGAAAAAAATTACTCTATTTTCAATACTATGCATGTTGACTGTACTGGGTACAACCAACATCAATGCACAAAATTTATTATTAAACCCCGGCTTTGAGCTAGGCGTGGATGGGGACGGGTATATCAACAACTGGCAGATCTCGCCGGATGATGTTACAAAAGCCACCTTTACAGTGGAAACTGCAGATAAACACAGTGGAACTGCCAGTGCTAAAATTACATATGTAAGCGGAGGTTATAATGATCTATATCAGGCAGTACCGGTTACAGCCGGAAAAACCTATACCTTTTCATTTTGGTATAATGTCATAGCTCAAAAAGTAGCAGGAAGTGGTAGAGTCGTTCTCGTGCCTACCTTTTACGATAATAACAGCAGTCCAATTCCAATAGATCCCAGTACCTACGAAGGAACTTATACATTACAAACATGGCAGCAATATTCGGTTGATATTGTTGCACCTGCCAATGCGGCTTCTGTTGACTTTCGAATACGGTTGCTGAGTAGACCTAATGCTCTTATTGACGATGCTTCGATTACCTTGGCCAGCACTGGCACAATAGCCGTAACAGGAGTTACACTCAACAAGACTACATTAGCACTTACAGCAGGAGGGTCTGAACCGCTCACCACCATCGTGGCACCCGCTGACGCTACGGACAAAAGCGTAAGCTGGGCCAGTGATAACAGCGCTATAGCCACGGTAGATGCCAACGGCAACGTAACTGCCGTAGCAGCAGGAAATGCTACCATCACTGTGACGAGTACCGACGGAAGTAAAACAGCCACCTGTGCGGTAACGGTAACTGCTGCTACGGTAGCCGTAACTGGGGTTACACTTAACAAGACTACACTGCCACTCACCGTAGGAGGGTCAGAAACGCTCACCGCCACCCTTGCGCCTGCTAATCCTACGAATCCAAGCGTAAGCTGGGCCAGTGATAACAGCGCCGTAGCCACGGTAGATAATGCCGGAAAAGTAACCGCCATAGCAGCCGGTATCGCCACCATCACCGTGACAACCACCGACGGAAGCAAAACAGCCACCTGCGCGGTAACGGTAACTGCCGCCACAGTAGCCGTAACTGGGGTTACACTCAACAAGACTACACTGCCACTCACCACAGGAACTTCGGAAACACTCACCGCCACCCTTGCGCCTGCTAATCCTACGAACCCAAGCGTAAGCTGGGCCAGTGATAACAGCGCCGTAGCCACGGTGGATGCCAACGGCAACGTAACCGCCGTAGCGGCAGGTACTGCCACCATCACCGTAACTACTGTGGATGGAAGCAAAACAGCCAGCTGTGTGGTAACGGTAAGCGGCGTAGCTAAAACAGCGCAAACCATCAGCGGATTATCAAACATAACCAAAACAGTGGGTGATGCAGCATTTGATTTATCGGCTACAGCTTCAACAGCTGTGACATACGTAAGCAGCAATACGGCAGTAGCTACTATCAGTGGCAGCACGGTAACCATCGTAGGAGCAGGTACAACTACTATCACTGCCTCAGCAGCAGGTAACGATACTTACAACGCAGCACCGGATGTAACCGCTACGCTGACAGTAAACAAAATAGCGCAAACCATCAGCGGATTGACAGACCTAACCAAAACAATAGGAGATGCCGATTTCAACCTGGCAGCTACAGCCTCCAGCGGTTTGTCCGTAACTTATGCCAGCTCCAATACGGCAGTAGCCACCATCAGTGGTAGCGCGGTTCATATCGTTGGTATCGGTACTACCACCATCACCGCCTCGCAGACTGGTAACGACAGCTACAGTGCAGCTACACCCGTAACGGCTACCCTGACGGTAGAAGGAATAAAGGTTAGCGCTATCCGCCTTGGATTATCCCTTTTGCAAGGCAGTTCGGCAAAACTCACCGCCACGGTGTCGCCCACTAATGCCAGCAATACCGGCGTAAACTGGAGCAGCGATAACACAAGCGTCGCCACGGTGGACAATAACGGCAACCTGAGTGCTATTTCGGTAGGTACAGCCCTTATCACTGTAGCTTCCACCGACGGTGCCAAAAGCGTGGAATTTGCGATTACCGTAAATATAAATACCGCCAATAATGCTCCAACAGCCGAAAACGATTTTTCGTTCAGCGTGCAGCCCAACCCAGTAGCCGACGAAGCCCGCTTCTCTTTCGGATTGGCAGGTGACGGAGCAAGTATTGTTATTTCAGATTTGACAGGTAAAACTTTGGCCGTAAAAACAGTATCTGCAAACAGTACAGCCGCCACAGTAAGCGTATCCGGTTTATCCAACGGCGTATATATAGCCCGGTATGCCGATGCCACCGGTAAACAGGCAACCGTAAAAATGATCAAATAACAGTTAGTGATTAGTGATTGCGAATCAGAAGTTGAAAAATAGTCCGTAGGACTTATATATCCATAGAATAAACCGATATGCCAGCTTATTGCCCGTAGGGCATTCACGTTTTTCTATGTTTATCCCCTACGGGGAATTGATTGAGCTTTTCTAATTTTCTATTGATATGTATTCCCTACGGGAAATAACTTATCAGAAGTAATATATACTTGCCTTCAACTCCTGATTAGCATTAATCACTGATCACTCGTTTGCAACGAAGGCGTACCGATTCATCGTTTCAAACGATATATATAAAAATCCCACAGGCTATTGGCTTAGCCTGCGGGAACAGAAAAGAAGCGATCTTTGATATATTGGTTTACACGCAATAAAAAAAATAAGTAGTATCTTTGCAAGCATGCAAATACATAAATAATCAGCATCATGAGTACTGCCGAATTGAAAATAGATTTAATTAGTCGTATCGCAAACACAGAAGAACCCCGAATTATAGAGGAACTTCGAAGGTTGCTCGATTTTGAACTCGATAAAGCCGCTTACGAACTCAATCCTCAGCAGCATCAAAGAGTAAGCGAAGCAAAAGCGGAGTATCTTGCAGGCAATGTATTATCAGAACAACAAGCAGACAAAGCAATCGACCAATGGCTAGACGGAAAATAGTTTGGACACAAAAACCCAATGAGGAGCGGAAAGAAATCCTTGCTTACTGGATAGACCGAAATCAGTCGAAAACTTACAGTATAAAACTGAACACCTAATAAGAGAGACGCTACAATTAACTGCACTTCACCCAAACACAGGTAGGAAAACTACTTTTGAAAACGTCCGGGTAAAGATTATTCGCGATTACTTGTTATTCTATGAGCTTACTAAAACAACTCTTGTAGTATTAAGCATCTGGGACGAAAGGCGGAATGATAAAACACTAAACATAAAATAGGTCTTCTTAGCAATATTACGAATTGAAAAAGCGTGTAAACCAATAAACAAGGTTTACACGCTTTTTTTATGCAACAACTTCGGCAGGTGAATTCAGGTTCACTTACTGGTTCACCGTTGGTGACGGTACATACAAGACCCGTAAGCTATTGAGTTAGCTTGTAGGAACAAAAAATGAAACAACAATTCAGCTCAACATTATGAATTGTCAATTACGGATTACGAATTACGGATCAATGTCGTTTAGATAAGGATTCGCACACAGAATACACGGATTAGACGAAAAAGAACTGAATAGAAATTCCATTTAAAATGCATATAATAATCAAATCAGCTTCACATATTCTGTAAAATTTGTGTATTCTGTGTGCCTGACTAAATGATATTGATTTTGGATTAATGAATTTGCGTTGATTTGCGAAATTTGTGTTCACAAAGCATTTATCAAAAGCGTGCAGGCAACGGAAACAGGTCGCTCCTCTGGAGCTCAGGGTGTTTTGAATTATGATTTGCTACAAACAGAATGCTCCTCCGGAGCTTAGTGTATCCTTAGTTGGCAGTATTTTACTGATGAGAAAAGCTTATACAGCTTCACTATGAATTATGAATTATGAATTATGAATTATGAATTAAATAAAGCTATGGCTGAATTTCAACCCGCACTTCAGAAAGTGCTTGCCCATGAGGGCGAATATGTAAACGATCCCGACGATTTGGGTGGTGAGACGTACAAAGGTATTGCCCGCAACAGACACAGTAAATGGAGCGGCTGGGTGCGAATCGATATGAGTAAAGGTCAATCCGGTTTTCCGGCTAATCTGGAAAAAGATGTAAAACTACAAGAAGAAATAGCCTTATTTTATCAGGTGAATTTCTGGGATGCCCTCAGTGCTGATAACATCAACAACCAACTGGTAGCCAACTCCATCTTCGATTTTGGGGTAAATGCAGGAGTACAGATGAGTGCTCTGTTGGCCCAAATAGTCGTCGAAGCTACCGCGGATGGAGTGATCGGACCGCAGTCGATCGAAAAAATCAACGCCTTCGACCCTGATCATTTTCTGGCAGCTTTCACCGTAGCCAAAATAGCCCGCTACGTGACCATTATCAAAAGGCGACCCACCAGTCGGAAATATTTGTACGGTTGGGTATGCAGGGCATTGGAATAACCCCTAACCCCTAAAGGGGAATAATGCAAGTCCATCTTTATTATCTTTAGTAGTAAAAAATGGAATCGTTAATATAAATTTAAAATACCCAATTGAGTAGGTTCTCAGAGACGATACTAACTCAGTTCCCCTTTAGGGGTTAGGGGCTATTTCTTAATTATGAATTGTATATGAGTTTCTTATCCGATATATTCGCCGGTGGTGCCGGCAAACTGGTTGACAGTGTGGGCAACACGATAGACAAGCAGACAACTTCCAAAGAAGAAGTGCTGCAGCAGGAGTATGAACTGAAAAAAGCGGAAATACAATTTCAGCTCGACCAGCAAAAGCTGGACATAGAAGATCGCAAAAATACACTGGCCGACATGGATAGTGCCCGAAAGCGGAGCGCCGAAGTGGAGACCAATACAAATGCAGGATTCTTGTCGAAAAACATAACGGCTTTTCTGGCTATTGGCAGTACCCTGCTCACTTTTGTACTCTTTTACATTATCATTTTTCGCAACGACGCGATTAAAGCCGAAGTAAAAGATGTGGTATTGTATGTATTAACCTGAGTTCGGGATAAGGATTTTAAAATCCAATTGATAATTGAGGTGAATTTTCCCATTCAACGTTAATAGAAGGTTTCTTTGGGAAAAAGCAATATGC
>Ga0302205_10000232_pt1 | contig 25544 bp, 22 predicted proteins | sample II_Fen_E1_3_FD_194582 | JGI IMG/M metagenome (GOLD analysis project Ga0302205, IMG submission 194582) | Peat permafrost microbial communities from Stordalen Mire near Abisko, Sweden - II_Fen_E1_3 | ecosystem: Environmental > Terrestrial > Soil > Wetlands > Permafrost | place: Sweden: Abisko...
AATAACCTGATCAACACAACGGCCGGAAAGAACTATTCTTTCCGGCCGTTGATTTATTTACGATAAACTTTTGTTTAACAATGTCTTTTGTTTTATGCTGCTTGCATCAAAGATGGAATAAATTCCATTGGTTGGTGTATCATTTTTCCTTTTGCAATGGGGTAAATTCCATTTTTTATACATTGTTTTCCTTTTACAACGGAATAAATTCCATTGTGTGATATATCATTTTTTCTTTCACAACGGAATAAATTCCATTGCTACAACATCAGTCGTTCCTACGGAACTTCCTGCATTTATGCATCAATGCCGTAGGCATGATTGATATTATAACCCGGTGGTTTTAACCCCGGGACAATAAACAGGCTGACCTCTTGCATCAAATGCCGTAGGCATGATTGATATTATAACCCGGTGGTTTTAACCCCGGGATAATAAACAGGCTGACCATTTGCAATAAATGCCGTAGGCATGACCGATATTGTTGCGCAAGGTTTTAACCTTGGGAAATTGGGGAATAATTAGGAAATAATTGGAAAATAATTTGCAAATTGCTTATAAAATTATTTGGATAATAGCCTGGATAATAGTTTTGGAAATAGCTTGGATAAAACATGAAATCAACCTACCTTAACTATCTTCCCTGTCCCGGCATATTTCACCCCACAAGGGATATTGGCAACTCCCACTTTGCCAAATTCAATACCCACGCATAGGAGCAGGGTCACTTCATCAGGGATAGGGTTGTCGGCAAGCGGATATTGCAGGTGGATACTCCGGGCAGGTTGTACCCCAAAGGCAGGTATCCATTCCGATTCATAACTGCCCAGTTGCCTGTCACAATACCCGTTGTACGGGGCTTCGTAGCTGTCTTTGCCGTCCGGAATCAACTGGTCGCACACACCGCTCAGGTTTGCCACCACGCGGTAGTAGGGTAGGTTCCTGAAATTATAGAGGTACAGGTCGGTGTTCACCTCCGGAATTTCGATCATTGCTTCACCCGTCGCCCTGTCCAGCGTGGTTTCAATGGGCACGCGCAGCACACTCTCCAGCACCTGTTTGTTGCTGAAAGAGAAGCCCGAAATCATGTTTTTGTACTGCGACAGCCGTATGGTTCGTCTTCCCGGTTCGCTTTCGGTATCCAGCTTCTGAATGTCTTTGCACAGTGCATTCAGCGCTCCGGTTACCGGATAATCCTCCAGGCGGTTCATCACGGCAAATGAACGCCGGATTTTGCTGCCCATCAGGGTACAACCCGCCCATTCGCTGTTGCATTGCCTTAATTTTTCAAATTGAGGTCTTGTCTCAATCTGCTTTTTGGAAGGTCCGCCTTTTGCGCGAACAACCACCTTGTCGCTGCCATGCATCTTGTACATGCTTACATTGGCCATCGAACCTTCTAGTTGCATAATACTTTTTGAAATTGCCATAGTTGTAAAATTTAAAAATTGGTTAAACTTGATTTATTATATAGTTGGCTAAACATTACTCCCTGATGAAGTTAGATTCTATTCACTACTATAATACGGTGCAAATATAATACATTTATATTTATTATTTATATATAATATAGATATAATAACTTATAAATGATATATTACATCTAAGTTATATCTATATTATATCTAAGTTACATCTAAGTTATATCTGTATCATCATGGCATTATGATGATATTATGATATGAACGGGACCAGAGTCCCCGTAGGAAATTAAATGCAAAAAAAAGGAGTTCGGGATTAAATAAAACATAGTGAGTATCACATAAAGGAGAATAACAAAACGTGGATGGTAAATTATATGATATATAGCAAAATAAACTATTAGATCAGAAGTAAGTATTGAGATGATTATTCAATGGATGGTGTACGCTTTTTTGCATTTATTTTAGGTGTACCTCTCAAAACCCACAAAGCAAAAAAGGAAGTCTATAGACAATCTGAGAAGACCGGCAAACTTTCAAATTTAGAGTCAGGGTTAGCGTTAAGAAAAGAAAATAAGGTTACCATCTTTTTTTGCTGTGTTTTCTACTGAAGTTGAAAACGCACAGTAAGGTTTTTATACACAATAACCTTATTTTCAGTCATTAAACCTTAGTACAAAAGATGGCACCCTTATATTTTAGAACCTTATTCGTATTTTAAGAACACATCAACTTTCAATGTGTAAGTTCCCTAAGATCTGAATTACGCTTTTAGACTGCCCTTTTTACCGGATGCTATAAGGTAAATTACCGGACAATCTATTCGTCCAGTTACTTAATTCCCTTGAACGACGCATATCGTTTCAACTCTTTCACCGGTTCGGGTTGTTGAAAACAATTTAGTTTAGTGCTTGTTATTTTGAAATTTGATGAATAGCATCTTCCACTTCCGTAACGGGCAATTTGCATAAGTTATTCTGGCAGACAAAGATGGTAGTTTGTCCAACGCGTAGTTTTCCTTCCAGCAGGGTCAGGTTGCCTTCGGTTTCACCTCCGGCCAGGAAGACATTGGGTAAATAATAGGAATCGAATTCTTTACGCCGGGCTTCATAATCCGGGCCAACAATGGTTACAAAATAAGGTTCTACGGCAAACCAGGCCATCAGGATATCCCAATTAGCATAATAAATTTCACCATTGATGGCGTGCGATTTTATATTGTTCAGCATCTTACGGGCAAACCCGACATACTCTTCAAGATAAAAATAACGACCCAGGATAAACAGATTCTTGGCCATTTCGGAATTGGAGGATGATATGACGTTGTCGGACAGTTCCATTTTACGGGCAATGAGCGATGGGTCAAGATCGGAGGTATAGAAGAACATACCGCTGGCAGCATCCTGAAAATGGTCAAGGACGTAGTGGGTGAGGAGTTGTGCTTCGTTCAGCCAGTATTCATTAAATGTAGCCTGATACAGGGAAATAAAGGCCTGAATGGTAAAAGCATAATCATCCAGAAAGGCATGGGTAGAGACTTTACCGGCCTTATAGCTGCGAAACATTCCGGCATCGGTTGATTTAAGCTTGTCATGGATAAATCCTGCATTTTTAAGGGCTATATTCAGATACTTTTTTTTGTTGAATACCCTGTAAGCATCGGCATATGCTTTCATCATCAGAGCATTCCAGGCTGTCAGAATCTTATCATCGGTTGCCGGGCGAATACGTTTAGACCTTGCAGCCAGCAACAGTTTTTTTGATTCCAATACCCGTGCCTGCAGTTCACTCTCTGTAATAATATATTTATTCAGGATTCTTTCGTTATCACCCGAAATATATAATATGTTCCGGGTATTTCCCCAATTGCCTTTCGCTGTAACATGATAATAATCCATCATTAATCCGGCATTATTTTTCAATACATCTTTAAATTCTGTTTGTGTCCACACATAGAATTTGCCTTCTTCCCCTTCACTATCGGCATCCAGTGATGAATAAAAGCCTCCTTCAGGGGATGTCAGCTCACGTTTAATAAACTCTAATGTTTCGGCAACCACTGTTTTATAGGTTGGATAGTTTGTTCTTTGAAATGCCGCCGAGTACAAGCTGACCAGTTGTGCATTATCATACAGCATTTTCTCGAAATGGGGCACTTTCCAGTATTCATCCGTAGAATAGCGGGAGAAACCACCGCCTACCTGATCGTAAATACCACCCTCCGCCATTTTGTTCAACGTAGTGACAACTGCTCTTAACGCATCTTTCTGTTTGGTGAGATAATGAAGATGAAGCAGGAACTGAAGGCTTACCGGCATAGGAAATTTAGGTGCATTTCCATAACCGCCCCGTGAAAAATCGATATTGTTTTTCCATACAGAAAAGATATCATCCAGATCGTTTAAATAGAATTCGGAATTTTCAACTGTTTTATAAATCATTTCATTGGATCGAATGCCTTCTGTCAGATAATTGGCCTGTTCTTCCGCTTTATCCGGGTTGAGTGTTATAAAATCGGATACTTGCCTGAGCATATCCATCCATCTATCCTTAGAGAAATAAGTTCCCCCGTAAATAGGGCGTCCATCAGGCAAAGCAATGCAGTTCAACGGCCATCCTCCTTTATCGGTAAGCAATTGCACGGCTGTCAGGTACACTTTGTCTATATCAGGCCGTTCTTCCCGGTCCACTTTAATAGAAACAAAATGTTCATTCATAAAATTAGCCACCTCTTCGTCTTCAAAGCTTTCATGTTCCATTACATGACACCAGTGACACGCCGCATACCCAATGCTGATGATGATATTCTTATGCTCATTGCGGGCTTTATCGAGTGCTTCGGGACCCCAGGGATACCAGTTCACCGGGTTATGAGCATGCTGCAATAAATAGGGACTACTCTCGTGAATCAGCTGATTGGCAAATTTAAGCTCTGTAGTGTTCATATTCTTTGTTTTATTGTGTCAAAGGGGATTGGTTCAGATTCATGTAATAACAGCTTAAAACGCGCGCAAAGGGCAAATTGAGACTCTTTTACAGAGTACATAATAATCCCCCGTACAGGGAGGTAAATTTTTCGTTCATCAAACTATGTCCCACCGAATAAATAATATGAAACTTTTCAGAGGCATTGTTTAATCTTTTGGCTGGTTATCCATACCTGAACCGTTCGACCACTTCGCAGCGCCATACAGGAATAAATAAATGAGCAGCAGAGTCATGGCAAAATCAGTGCGATATTCGTGAGCAAAAGGCCAGAAACCTTTATCTACCAGTATGGGCCATTTGGTGGTCACAAAGGCAACCAGCATAATAATAAAAGGAGGAATGGATGCCAGCCTGACAAGCAGACCAACCAGAATAAGTGCTCCACAGATAATTTCCGCAGTTCCGGTGAAATAAGCCCAAAAAGCAGGGTCATCGAATCCTATTTTTAAGAACCTCCCAGGTCCTGACAAATCAGGAAATAAATACTTTTGCATTCCTTCGGAGAAAAAGATTAATCCAACAGCTAACCGAGCCAATAGGGGTTGGTTAACGCCATCATTCTTAAAAAAGAATGAAAAGATCCAATTATTTGAAAGCATAATTGTCGCGGGTTTTGAATAATAGAAAATACTGTTAAACAGTATTTTTATAGTATAACAAAAAACTAGCCAATGTGTTTTAACTTAACATAGAAGAAATAAAAAAAAGACAAAAAAAAGGCTATCTGAGAAGATAGCCCGTGAAGAAATAAAGTCTTAGCAGTGTTCTTAATGCTGTTTTACAATCGCATTGATATCGCGGCTTTCCAGGATTTTCTTTTCAAAGCCTTTAGAAGCTACCAGAATCATGGCTTTTCCCAATGTCTCAGTATTAGTCACCAGGCTGTCAAAGTTCTTGAGGACAAAATAAAATGGCTTGAAAAGGTGTAATAGCAGGTTATAGAGTCTGGTCTTTGATTTTTCACCATTCATGGGTTGAATAAATGCCGGACGGAACATATAAGCATTCTTAAAAGGCATTCTCAGCAATTCATTTTCCGTTTTACCTTTTACACGGGCCCACATAATAGAACCTCTTTCCGTACAGTCAGTTCCTGCACCTGAAATATAACAAAAAGTGATTCCTTTATTCAGATCCAATAAGACAGTTGCCACATGGATTGTTAATTCATAAGTTGTTGTATAGTATTCTTCTTCTATCATGCCGGCTGACGATATACCCAAACAAAAGAAGCAGGCATTGTAACCGGTTAGTTCTTTTGAAATAGGATCTAAATCAAAAATGTTTAAATGAATTATTTCCTTTAACTTGGGATGTACCACACCACAAGCCTCCCTGTTAATAACTAAAATAGTCTCAACGTTATCATCGTTCAGGCATTCATTTAAAACTCCCTGACCAATCATTCCGGTAGAACCAAATAGTATAACTTTTAATTTCATGATATTTATTGCGTTTAAATCTTTTTAATATGAATAGAAATTATCACTCTATAACAAATAATAAAGCATTGTGTTTAAAAGCCTTCTTGAGAAACAGGAGTGAAGTCTTTCAAAACAAGCAAGGCTACCTCATGATACACCCTGCTTGTTATGTCAATTTTAAAGCACCTTATTGCATACGTTTATAATAGCCTTACTCTCGGAGTATTTTCCCATTTGAGGCACCAGTGTTGTGAAATGTACAGAAGATAAGTGTTTATCCAAGGCTTCCCGGCTTTGCCATTCTTCAACCATAAATAACTTAGCCGGGTTTTTATTGTCCTGAAACATTTCATATGAGATGTTACCGGTTTCTTCTACTGTTTTTTCTACCAACTCCTTGGCCATGCCAAGAAATGCATCAACACCATCTGCCTTCACAGTAAACGTTGCAATTACTTTTATCATTTTACTTTTATAGTTTGATTCATTAAATTCATCCCGGATTATCGCAATGCTTTAATCAATTCCTTAGCAGCAGCTTCAGAAGAGTTTGGATTCTGACCGGTAATCAGCAAACCATCAACTTTTACATATGAACCCCAATCAGTACCTTTACTATAGTGTGCACCGAGCTTTTTAAGTTCATCTTCCAATAAAAAAGGAACTATTTTAGTCAGTTGTACAGCTTCTTCCTCCGAATCAGAAAATCCGGTAAGCTCTTTTCCTTTCACCAAAGGGTCACCATTTGGCAGCTTTACTTTCAACAATACTCCGGGCGCATGACAAACAAAAGTAATCGGTTTTTTTTGATTATAAAAACTTTCAATCAAGGCAATGGAATTCACATCATTAGCTAAGTCCCATAATGGTCCATGACCACCCGGATAGAATACAGCGTCATAATCTTCCACCTTTACATCAGTTAGTTTCAACGTATGTGCCAGTTTTTCTTTCAGTGCTGCATCACCGTCAAACCGATGTGTTGACACTGTTTGAAACTCTGCCAGTTCACTTTTAGGATCAATGGGAGGCTGACCACCTTTAGGCGATACAATGGTTATCTGTACACCCGCGTCGGCAAGAACGTAATAAGGAGCGGCAAATTCCTCAATCCAAAAGCCTGTTTTATGTCCGGTATTGCCTAAATCACTATGTGAGGTCAATACAATTAATACTTTTAATATAGTGTTCATTTTATTTCTACTGTTTTTTATTTAATAACTCATTTCTAAAATTTTAGCAACATCAGCAGGTGTTAAACTATGATGCTCGCCTAAGCCTGACCAACCACGGGCTGTAAACCTTTTTGAAATAATCCCTGCAGTACCGGAATAATCAGGAGTATATTCCGATAGACGGGTTTTAATGCCTAGTGAATGAAAAAACTCTTCTGTTTTATCAATGCCTGCCTTTGCTTTTTCCTCAGTGGCTCCAGTGGTTATACCCCAGATACGTTCAGCATATTGGGCTAACTTTTCTTTTTTTGTCTCCAGATTATAACGATAATGGCTTGGAGCAATGATAGCTAACGTGCGGGCATGGTCAATGCCAAACAAAGCAGTCAACTCATGGCCCATCATATGTATCGCCCAATCCTGGGGAACACCTTGCCCAATTAATCCATTCAGTGCCATGGTACAACTCCACATAAAATTGGAAGCAGCAGAATAATCCGAAGGGTCTTTTAAAATAGCAGGTGCCACTTCAACCAGAGTTTGAAGAATGCTTTCAGCAAACCGATCCTGTAACAACGAATCGTTTGGATAAGTCATGTATTGTTCCAAAACATGTGTAAAAGCATCAGCCAATCCATTCGAAATTTGTTTTTGAGGGATAGAACTAACCACTTGTGGATCGAGGATGGAAAACAAGGGATATAAAGCAGGACCACCGGCAGCTAATTTTTCTTTCGTTTCTTTGCGTGTAAGCACAAACCCGGAATTCATTTCCGATCCTGTTGCCGGTAACGTAAGTACAGTAGCAAAAGGTAACCCTTTCAAAACTGGCTTTCCTGAAGTTAATATGTTCCACGGAGTTTCTTCTTCGTAAAGCGCTGCTGCTGATAAGAACTTAGTACCATCAATAACAGAACCACCTCCTACAGCTAATAAGAATGTTATCTTCTGTGATTTAATGATCTGCAGTGCTTTCATTAAAACGGAATACTCAGGATTTGAAGGTATACCTGCAAATTCCACTACTTCAAAAGCTGAAATAGCATTCTTTACCTGATCGTAAATGCCGTTACTTTTTATACTTCCTCCTCCATAAAGCAGAAGTATCTTGGCATTGGCAGGAATCTCTTTCGAAAGATTAGCTATATTGCCTTTCCCGAAGATAATCTTTGTTGGGTTTTTGAATTCAAAGTTGTTCATCTTGTTACTTTTTTAATTGTTTTATATTTATATTTTCACGATCATTTTGCCATTGTTCTTTCCTTCAAAGAGGTCAATAAATGCCCGGGGGATATTATCAAATCCGTCGATTATTGTTTCACTATAAGTTAGTTTTCCCTCTTTTAACCAGATGGATAGTTGTTGCATTGCTTCAGGGAACTTAGTTGCATAATTACCGACAATAAACCCCTGCATTAAAGCACTGCTTTTAATTAAAAGTGGTTCTACTCTTGGTCCCACAGGAACAGAAGTTTCGTTATAGACTGAGATAGAACCGCAAATGATTAATCTGGCGAATTTATTGATATTGGCCAATACACCATCGGATATGTCACCTCCTACATTGTCAAAATAAATATCCACGCCATCAGGGCATAAAGCCGCAATGGCTTCCTTCATATTGCTTGTAGCATTATAATTAACGCCTTCATCAAAACCATATTTAGATTTTAGCATCTCAACTTTCTCATCGGTTCCTGCAATACCAACTACCCGGCATCCCAGTAGTTTGCCTATTTGCCCTACTATACTCCCAACAGCACCGGCAGCACCGGAAACAACCAGAGTTTCTCCTTTCCGGGGTTTCCCGATTTCAGTAAGACCCAAATAAGCTGTGAGACCTGTCATCCCTAATACTCCCAGATAAGCAGATAACGGAGCTTTAGCCGGATCGACTTTCAGTAAACCTATCCCATCAGACTTTTGGTATTCTTTCCATTGAAGCAGTCCAGATACAAATTCACCTTTGCTGAATCCGGCATGATTTGACTCTACCACTTCGGCAATTATACCGGAACTAATCGGTTGATTTAACTGGAAAGGTACAGCATACGACTTAACATCGCTCATTCGTCCCCTCAGGTAAGGATCCACCGAAACAAAGCTTGTTTTAAGAAGTATTTCTCCAGTTCCTGTAAGAGGTTTTTCTTCACTCGTGAATTTGAAATCTGTAAGTACTGGCTTCCCGACAGGTCTTCTTTCCAGAATAATTGTTTTATTCATAATAGTTTTTGTTGTTTTTTATAATTACTTTTCATAATCGAAATTTCTGACAGAACATTTTAAATAATGAACGTTTATTCTATCATAAGTAGGAGAATTACACTTTTATGGAATCCCAAGCCGCTTGAAAGGCTTCTAAACGATCTTTTTCATCAAAGTTATTAAATCCTTTTACATGCATTGCCAATAAAAAAGATAAGGGATAAACAGTATAAGCATACAGAAGATAGGGTGAAACAGATTTAATAATGCCTTCATTTTTACCTCGTTCCCATAAATCAAGCAAGGGTTGCAAGTGGATCAATCCTTTTTGTATGCTTTCTTCATCAATCATGGGGGTATTATCGCACTGCGATAAAAACATTGCCTCTTCTATTTTGTTCAATTTGTAGTCGGAAATGTTATACCAGATTACTTCAAATCCTTTTTTTACAGGTAATTCAATATTATATCCCTGAAAAGCATAACTACAGAAAGAAGCCTTTACTTCAAGATATAGCTTGTTGATTAAATCCTGCTTATTCTCAAAATACAAGTAAATCGTTGCCGGTGATACTCCCGCCAACTTCGCAATTTTAGACATCGGAGTATCATGAAATCCACGGTTATTCACCAGTGTAAGAGTTGCCTGAAGCAATGCTGCATATTTATTACTAATTTTCTCTTTCATATGTATTGGTATTCTCTGTTAGACATTGGTTTTTGTGTTAAGCAACAAAGGTAATAAACTTTAATACAAAATGAACGTTCATTCACCTAGTTTTGTTCATATCAACACAAAAAAAAACATAGATAATTCAAAACTATCTATGCTTCTGAGTCAATTAAGAAAAATGAAATCAGTGTCTTTACTTTAATGTTGTATTAATGGCATTCTTATAATTAATGCTATAACCTGTATGGGCTGTAAATATATATTGAGCTTTAGGGATTTTGATTATTTTATCAAAAGATTGAATGGCAGTTTTCATGTCACCGGTGTATTTCATATTGGGTTTATCCACTTTTCCATTTTTTAAACCAAATGCATCCCCCACAAATAAATACTTACCATTAACCAGATAGCACATTGAACCGGGAGTATGACCGGGAGTCAAAATTCCTTTAACGCTTAAATTACCTAGCCTAATGGTTTGTTGGTCATTCAGCAGCGTATAAATTTTTGTATCGATCTTATTATATTTACTCATCATTCTGGCAGTTTTCCCATTAATCATTTGTTCTTCATCTTTTGATAAATAAATAGTTGCATTTTTAAACAATGTAAGCGCACCTACATGATCGCCATCAGAATGAGTAAGCAGCACAGCCGAGACCTTTTCAGGATTGATCCCGAGCTTTTTAAGTTCGGTAGTGATGGTATTGATGTTATTTCCCGCATCAATAGCCACATAATTGTCACCGTCCTTCAACAAAAACATATTCACAAAAGCATCGTTTACTGCAAAAATGTTGTGAACTATTTCTTTTGTTTCTATCACATTCATTTCATTTGTCTTTGGTAAACCTCCCATAAGCAATAGCGGAGTGACCCCAAAAACACCTATTCCAAGTAAAATTCTTTTGACTGTTTTGTTCATAATTTGATTTTTTAAGGGTGAATTATATTTTTAAAGAGAGTAATTTCTTTTCGTGAATCAGGATCTAAATAATAAATCTAACTGCTATTTTCGTTGTCTCCGGGAATTGAAAATATGCGGAATAAATTTTGGTACATTTTGTATGTAATCCCTGTAATCAGGATATTTCTCCAAGTTGATTTGTTCAGTTAATTTTGAACTACCGGAGAATAAAAGAATCAACAAAAGAGGTCCTATCAATGTCCAATTAATAAGCTGACCGGAAGAAGCTACTCCAAAGAAATAAAAGGAGATCCAGATGGCTTGTTCTCCGGCAAAGTTAGGATGGCGGACATATTTCCAAAGTCCATCAGTTAGAAAACCTTTGTGTAATGATTCTGCAAACTTTCCATTCTGTGGAATCTTGTGTCTTTTTTGAATTTGAAAAACATGCAGTTGGTTATCGGCGATTGATTCGATCAGGATAAAAACAATCATGAAGCAGGCAGCCAGATAATCTAATACCGTCAAGTTTACCATAGCGTAACCTGCAGCTAAAAGAAGCGGAGTAGAAAAGAGCAAAATCAACAGGTGTTGGTAAAACGAGATAAACAACAAATTGAACAAATTAATGCGTATTCCTTTCCGGAAAACAGGAAATTGTCTTACAACGCTCCAACGGTAATCCTCCTCACCTTTCCATGGAAGAATATTATATCCGCCTTTTCTATAGAAATTATAGCTTAACCGAAGTCCCCATGCTGTAACCAACAGAGTCATTAACCAAATACGTGGTGAGGAAGGAAACGCAAATAACGTAATCCAACTATAAACAATCGGCATCAGGCTCCATACTTTATCGGTCTGACTGTAATTGTGAGACAATTCGCCCACTACAAAACAGATAAAGGCAGTGCCAAGCATTATTACTATCCATAACTGGAAAAGATGATCTAACGTTGCTTGATCACTTACAACTGATTGAAAAACATTCCATTTAGTAATAAACAATAAATTCATTGTCGTTAAGTTTAAAATTGAATGTATAGCTTTAGCGCAGGGAACTTAACATATAACTTAATCTAAATGTAACTTTAAAATTTATATTTCGATTGAAACAAGTTGAATAACAATATAAAATTAAAAAATAAATGGGATAAACATTTTAGTATGCTTCATATAATCCTGATATTTGTTTCCAAAGTAAAGGATGCATTCCTTTTCGTCAAACCTGGAAGTGAAATATAGAAAATTGGTGGATAATAAAGCTATAAAAAACAGGGGGATTGTAGGGTGCTTCAAATAAACAGCCCAGGTAAGAAAAATCAAAGAAGCATAAAGTGGATGCCTTATCAGTTTAAAGACACCGGTATCAATTAACTCGGTGGTCTTTTCAAAACCAAATAAATTCATTTCATCCCTAATAGAATTGGGCTTTCCAATCTTTTTAATCAGTATCATTCCTGCAATTGCCAGATAGGCAGAATAAAACAAAAAGATCCAGGAAATGATCTGATTGAAACAAAAAGGTTGTATGAACCAATACTTATAGTTGGAAGCTGCCAGCCATGCCATGCATTCCCAACTAAAAAACCGGTAAAAGCCATGGCTTTTCGAATTAAACAATGTTCGCCACGATATGAAAATCACCAATACACTTAGAACTCCAAAGATAATTAGTTTTGACATGATGAAAACGATTAAATTAAAAGCTGTTTTGTCTAAAACCAGAAAACGCCATTAAATTATTTGTCATTGCTTTGCACTTCGCAGCCAGGCCATATACATCTTCACTTCAGTGTAGTTCAGAAAAACGCTCAGCATTTCATAAATAGAACCTGTATCTGAGCCTTTGCGGATTAAATCAGACGCTTTCTCGCGTTTCTCGGGCGTAATGAATTCATTTATGTCCAGTTCCCTGCTTACAATAAATTTTTCCAGGTGTCCCACAATGGTAGTTTGACTTAAATTACGGGTAAATGCTATCTCTTCGATGGTCTTTCCCTGATTATACATAGTCAGACTGGTTCGCATGGTTTCACCTACAGGTTTTTTCTCCCCTTTTTCTTTCTTTGCAGCTGTCTTTTCATGCATTAACGATTGAAGTTTATGTTCCTTGCAATATGCCGTAATCACATCCAGAAAAGCAGGTCCGTATTTCTCAACTTTAGCAGGACCAAAACCGTTTATTTGTAATAATTCTTTTTCATTCTGCGGCAGGTAATCCGACATTTCATTCAACGTCTTGCTTCCTGCTACCAGATAGATAGGGATATCATGTGGTTCGCACAGCTTGTTGCGAAGTTGCATCAATTCGTAGTATAACTTTGGCTGTCGCGTTTCCAATGGTTTGATGGAAGCATTTCTGGCATATGCATTTACAGAGAATTCAGGAACTGTAAACGTATTTTTAAGGACAAAGTAATCTTCTACTGTAAACTTCAACCTTAATCCCTTCATTAGGAAGCTTTTTTGGGCTATGTTGGAGAAAATCATCTTCATTCCATCGTTATAATCGGAAGCATGCAGCTTACTGTCAGTCGTTGCAGGCGATTGGCGCAAAGTTTCCAACAGGTTATTCATCTTTGTGCTGAAGAAATCAATGGCAGCTGCCAGTCTTTCCTGCAAATAGTCCTCCGTTACCGGACGATTATCCAGAATACCCTGAAGCTGATGCTGAAACTTTCCGGCCACTTCATCCAGAGACTGTGTTTGTCGTAGAATATCGGTCAGAAAAGGCATTGTCTCTTCATTAAATGAGGATTTTACTTCTCCGGTTTCATGCAGCAGGCGGGATGCCTGACCTATGGTATTCTTAAAATCGAACAGGTGCATCAGAATAAAGTTACGATATAGATTCCTGGATTCATCCAATTGCTGTTCAAGTGCTTCTACAGGTAACTTACCACGCTCGTGTTCCACAATCTGTCGATCGTTCTGAATGCTCGAAGGATTGATCTTACTTAACAGTACCATTCCCTCCAATGAACGACAACGGCTTAATGCAACATATACCTGTCCAGGGGCAAAAGCAGCTCCGGCGTCTATCACTGCCTTGTCAAAGGTCAGCCCCTGGCTTTTGTGGATGGTAATGGCCCATGCCAGGCGTAAGGGATATTGTATAAATTTCCCCAGTTCTTCTTCCTCGATCTGTTTGGTGGTTGAATTGGTGGAATAACGGATATTTTCCCATACAGCCTTTCCAAGCTCTATGGTATCGTAGTCATCAGGACATTTAATGGAGATTGTATCCTGGTTAATGCTTTTTACAACCCCGATTTTGCCGTTGAAAAACCTGCGGGGAGTTTCGGTATCGTTCTTCAGGAACATTACCTTGGCATCAATCTTTAGTTCCAGAGTCTTTTCTGTTGGAAAACTCTTTTCAGGATATTCCCCTTGTATCTCCGCATCAAAAGAATAAATTTTTCCTTTTACTTTTGCCAGTTCTTCTGCATTAATCTGGTCGGCTTTGTAGTTGTGAGTGGTAAGCGTAATGTACGTATCTTCAACAGGCGGAACAAACAAAGGATTGTAGCGGCTTTGGAGTAACTTCAACCCTGAATCGGACAGGCAATTGTTTCGTACCTCATTCAGTACCCGGATAAAATCTCCGTTGGTCTGGCGGAATATCTTGTCCAGTTCAATGTATACCGGTTGCTGTTGCAGGATAGCCTGGCTGTGGAAGAAATACGGACTGGCATAATACTGTGAAAGCATCCTCCATTCTTCATCAGTTGCCACAGGTGAAAGTTGAAACATATCCCCGATAAAGATCACCTGTACCCCCCCAAAAGGTTCGTTATTCCGGTATCGCACATGGCGCAGGATGGTATCCACCGCATCCAGCACATCGGCCCGCACCATGCTTATTTCGTCGATAACCAATAACTCAAGTTCCTGGATTACTTTACGACGATTCCCCTGCATCTTCATCTTTTCAATCAGGTTCTTCCTTCCTTCAACAGTAGGGATAAAGGGATTGAAAGGCAATTGGAAAAAGGAATGCATAGTTGTTCCACCCGCATTGATAGCTGCCACTCCTGTTGGTGCTACTACAGCTATTTGCTTTTTAGTTTCTTTTTTCAGTTTGTGTAGGAAAGTAGTTTTTCCTGTTCCAGCTTTCCCAGTCAGGAAAATGCTTCGATTGGTAAACAAGGCAAAATCGTGAGCTAACTGGTAATAAGGAGATATATTTTCCATAAAATAGGAGGGTTTGGTTTATTTCATGCAAAAATAGAAAAAACAAATAAGAAATTAATGTTTTTATGCTCAAACTTATTGCGTATGAAATAATCCTCAACTATCAAGTTTATTATATCATCCATCTGTCTTAGATATGAATATATGGAAAAGTCTTTTAAATCAAATAAAAGGATGTGATTATTATTCGAATGAACAGACTAGATAACTAATTTTACAGATACTCCATCCTGAGTATTGTTTCAGCTTCTTCTTTTCCGGATAAACCGATCATCTTGACTGTGTAGTTATTGTTTTTATTGATAAGTATGATGATTTGCTTTTTAGAAACTTTTCGCCACTTCTTCTGTTCTCTTAATGCATCTTCTTCTTGTTCATATTCTCCCAGCACAATGGAATAATTAGCTTCTAATGCCGGTAGTTGATAAACATAGAATCCCGATTTTGTCATGCTTGAAATAACCTGCCAGACAATCGTGTTTCTGGTAAAGCCTGATATTTGCACTTTATAATAACCGACTTCATGAACAACATTGATTGGTTTGCTTATGAGGTTTGCTAATTTTTTGGATAGAGCAATTGCATTTGACTTAATGTTGAATGCACCAAACTGAAGTACCATTCCTTCATTGGATATAGTTGCTATTTTTTCATTGATCAGCTCTCTCAATTTATGAAAGTTAGCATTTGCTATAATATCCGTTATCGAATCTGCTTTGATTAAAGAAATTGCTGTATCTGATGCTTCTTTATCTTCAAGACTGAGGGTGAAGTCGATTGAATCAACAATATCACCATCCAATGATCCGGATATTTTAAATGCAATTTGTTTTGGTGATGATACCATGCCTAGTTTATTCAGTTGAGTGGAATCAATACGGGCAATGTATTCACCTGGCTCTAGTCCAAGATAATTGATATACCCATCTGATTCCGAAAGAGTTTCCGTCACTTCTTTATTCGTGTTTTTATTAAAGATATTTATGATAATCCGCCCGATTCCTTTCAGTGCATTATTAGAATTAAAATATGCCATACCATTAATTTCACCAACGGAAACAATCGGAATATTCACACGCTTAAACTGATTAGGATCAATTAATATCTTATACAAATTGTGCTTAAAACGCCAGCCAATGTTATTTAAACTATTATTATCAAATTCCAACGTGTAATACGTAAATGCATTAAGATCCGGAATTCGTACGATTGAATCTTTCTTACTAAAAATAGCATTTGCACCAAATATTTTTACAGCATTTAATTTCACCATGGGTTCATCTAAATCGAAAATACCATTTCGATTTAGATCAAGAAAAGGATAAAGGGATAATCCACCTTTTCCGATTGAGGAATTATTACTAACATGTGTTTTATTTTTACCAGTGCCAAAGGCCAAACTACCCTGAACATTTTCAGAAGAATATAGCTGTCCGTTACTATATGTGGAAGCTAAAATAACCCGGGCAAAGTTTAAATCAAATTTAAAGTTAACATTTAACGTATTATCGTTTGCCAAAACATCTCTTCTGTAAGAAATTGAGATATTCCCTTTTGGAAAAGACTTCTCAATATTGAGTTCGTATGACATCAATTGATTCGTATTTACAATGTATTGAGCTGAAGGCCGCATAGTGTAACCATTCTTCAACCTGTAGGATAATGCTAAATTTGAACTTATATACCTCGATGTAGGGGATGTCCAATAGAGTTGAGTCGTTGAATTTGCACTAATTTGATTGTAATAAGTTGAAAATATCATATCAGCCTGATTGTAGATCAATGTTTTATAAACGAATTGCGTAAAATTTAATTTAGAAAAACCTGTCAATTTGGAGAACTTCAAAGGAAATGAAAATATTATTTTTCGTTCTTCAAGTGCATTCGTACTGGTTGCTAGTTCTCCTTCAACATATTTTGTATAATCTATTTCCAGTAAGGCATCTTTCACAAAATAATAATACAGTAATCCACTGGTCTTTACTCCGTGAGAATATTGAGCGTTTAATGTCAATTTACTAAATGGCTGTATGGTTAACGTGGCAAATGGAATAAAAGGAGCATTGGGAATGGATGACAAATACTCTAATCCTCCACCAATTGTCATAAATTTGTTTAGGCCGTAATTAAATTCAGCTTTACCCATTCGGCTCAAATAATTATCTTGTACTATACCGGCTGTCAACCCATATTCAAATCCATTAACCGGCATGATCGTATAAGGTACATTCATAGTACGTTCCTCGGTACGTTCTTCGCCCATAGTGCCGTAAAACTTTAATTTCAACGTGGTATATCCGTACACAATAGGAACTTTAAAAACATATAATCCCGATACATCGGCTGTTGTATAATCCACCATTACGTTATTGATATAGAGTTCTACTGTCCAGTTTGGCTCGGTTTTGTCATTTATAGTATAGTAACCACTTGCCTTACGTACAGTAGTCGGTGAATTTCTAATGGTGACTCCAACTACAGGAGCATTGACAGAGGAAATTGTTGAAGTGGATAATTTACCTACCTGCGCTTGTCTAATAAGTGATACATCATTATCTACCCAACGCCAAAGGTAATTTAGCTGATTAAAATTAAATTTTTGACGATCGTATAGATTGACAGATAAGTCAGCTTCGCCAAAAAGGAGTTCGGTTCCTATTCCCAGTCCCAATTGATTATAAGCTTTTACATTCCATATTTGGGTGGAAGATGCCGACCAATCCAGTGTACCTATCTTGAATAAATGATACTTTCTGTTCAACACTGTATCGGGAATAACTTCATCTTTAATTTTAGACATATTGCTGCGCATTTTCTCTCTGCGCAATTCTTTCAGTACGGGTAATTCAAAGTCGGATGTTAATCTCATGGAAAATGATCGGTAACTAAAAGTCATGTTTATACCAAAAGCTTTGGAAAACAATGATGATTCAAGATAAAGAACACCCATTTCTTTTATTAGTCCACCTTTTGAATTTATTGTTTTGCTTCTGGTTATAATTTGGCTTGTAGTGTAATTTATGGAATACGTATTACTTTCATTTTCAATATATCCATGAAGACTATTTCCGTGTTCAAGCATATTACAATTTATCTTGAGCGTTTTAAATAGATCTTCGACATTTACACAAAGCAATTTATTTTTAGTGTAAATAGCGTCAATATAAAAATTGTCATATCCTGCAATTATTACCAATACAGGAATCTGATCGAAGGAACTTATTTCCGGCAATTCTTTTTCGCCTTTTGTCATTGATTGCACCTTAAATGTATTGAAGATGAGAATGAGGAATGTGAACATAAAAATTTTAGGCAAGACGTTGAATCTTACGTGCCTCATTAGCTTACGATATACAGGAACTATATCGTTGTAATTTGGCCTTTTCATAAATCAGTCCTGATTAAAGGTAATATCAAACCGACCGGAATAGGTACCCGGAATTGCTGTGGAGGGAATATGCAATGTACCGCCTACTCTTAATTGAGTACCAATGTTACAATCGCTTTTTATTGCAAAATTTGACCCATTAATGCCTTTTTCGGTAGGACCGATATCGAAGTCAAGCGAGCCACCATTACTTCCGTTTAAGGTAGTAGTTGCTACATAAGTGATGCAGATATTTCGTCCCTGACATACTTTAATTTCAAAGATTGCCGGTTGAGCAATGGGCTGCATAGCCATAAGTACGATATTTCCGGTAGATGTTCTGGTACCGTCCCAATTCACGGTAATGGTACCACCCGAAGTGCCCGTTACACAATAGGTGCCAAAACTAATAGGCTGTGTTTGACTGGCAGTTATGGTATTTGATGTTATGTTAGCTGTTTTACTATTGCTGTTGTTTATATTGGAGATAACAATTTTATTTGACTGCAATGTACTTTGTGCTAAGGAAGGGTCAACATAAAAGAATAAAACTGTTGCTAAGAATATTGATTTAAAAATTCTTTTTATTGCATGTAAAGCTTTCATTTCTTTATCTTTATTTATCTACATAATTCTCACTTGTTTAATATCCAACTTTGCTTCAGCAAATACAATGGGTTTGAGTTTTCCTCTGCTAATGTATTGAACACTCAGCTTTCCTTTTTCTAATGCTTTGGTTGTCGTATTATTTAATTTCAAAATTATATTTCGTTTCGAAATGTTTGTATAAACACCCACACCGGCAACTTTTGCAATTACAGATGGCTTGCCTTTTAGCGGAATATATTTTACAATGATATCACCATATAAAGAGATATTTCCTTTTCTGTTTATTGTAAATTTAAGTTTCTGAGTTATTTTACCCTGATTTACCAATTCTAAATTACTCAGAGTAGCACTCACGTTTACTAAGCCTGTTCGAATGATAATGGGTATGCTTACACCAAAAATGGGTATCAGTTGTACGTTTAGAAGCGTTGAATCATTATCTGATTTGCTTAGACCAAGTGGTTTGTAGTTTTGTTCGGACCTGAAATATAAATGCGAACGATATTCACCGGCAATCATATTTGCTTTGCGTCTGAATTGAACCAGGATAACTTGTGGCTCTCTGGGTGCCAGAGTTACTTGTCGTGGAAATATTCGCAAATAGGGATCAGCAAATAGTTGCCCTGAGTCAGGTTTTTCAACCTTTACAAAACTCCCATCTTCTTTCATATTCCGTTGGACAAATGAAATGGAATAAGTAGCCGTATCCTGCCCCATATTGAGTAAATTCAGCTGCTCATTTTGTTTATTTCCTTCGAATACCACCCGGTTAGGTGTTACCAATAAATCTCCCTGTGCCATAATCCTGATAGCGGGATTCCATAAGGCAATTACTGCAACGATTAATATCTTGTTCATAATACTGCTTTTCCAATTGGACATTTTAATCAAAAAAGGAAGACCCTATTTTAGAACCTTCCTTTTCTTTTGTTTTAAAAGCCTGAATCAATTATAATCTACAGTTACTGGAAATGTTCCGGCATAAATACCTGAAGTCTGAGCAGCTGCAACTGTTAATGTACCACCAACTGTAAAATTATCAGTACCGGTAGCACTTAGGGTACTTACAACTGCATCTTCAGCAGCACCATTAAAACGTGCTGTCAATGCACTAATAGTCATAACAGCAGTCGCTCCTACAGTTTCGGTTACCACAATAGTGGCAGGTAAAGTTAGTGCATACGTTGCATTCATTGTACCTGTTACATTGTAAGCAGCGTTTGTTGCCAATGGTGCAACGGTAGAAGCAGCTAATCCTGTACTAATTACTCGGGTCGTTGAGTTCGAAGGCAATTGAACTGTACCACCTGTACCTGCCAAAACATTTACGGTTCCGAAATGCAAAGGAGAAGTTTGCGTAAGTGTCATTGGAACAACCAATTTTGTTCCTGCGGCTGTTGCTGCTACAGTTGCAGAGGTTTGTGCCGTAGCAGTTGTTGCAAAACCAGCCATCAATAAGGCTGCAGAGAAAATGATAAACGTTTTTTTCATAACTTTGTTTTTAAGAAAATTTTATATAGTAATATTTTATGCATAATACTCATTGTCGCCCATCACTCTATAAGGGGAAACAAAGCGGGTCGCTATGCTATTTGCCTGTTTCTTTCTTTTTTATTCCGTATCTATTTGTATGAATTAATTAGAGAAGAGTATATTTTTAATTTATTAGAATTGCTTTCATCTATCGCTTTCAGAATTCAAACAATTTATTACAAAGAAAAACATTTCTACACGAAATAAATACAATGCAAAAGTACATGTATTATTCAAATATAGTTGTAGATAAATTGTTGTGGTAGTTTGTACTAATGGTGTAGAGCTATTGTGAGAAATCAATGTTTTATTTTTTGATATTTAAAACAAAGTAACTTGTGAACTTCAAGAAAGGCTTAAAATATATTTTATTAGTATTCAGTTAATGAGATGCTTATCACAATGCTTTAATTTAAATGCTTTGATTAACTAATTTTTATATTCAAAAACAATTAATTGGATTAAACTACATGCGTAGTAAACATAATTCTTCTGGACACTTTTATTATATTCCAGATCAAAAATAGATTAAATTAAGAAACACAATTATCCTAAAACTAGCACAATATAACTTTATTTTTAATAATTTATCTTTATTTACACTCTAAATACTCCTAATAAGTAAAAATAAAGAATTATATATGACATCTAAATGATAATATAGTCCGGGTTATAAAATAAAATTTTTAGAAAGGCTGGAATAACCTATGTATTTCAAATGCTTAAGCAAATGAAAACAGGGTTTTTATGCAGACGGATTAAACCAAGCTGAAAATCAACTAAGGAGTGGGAGGGTAAATTCTAAATCACTTAAATATATCAGTTACCATTTTCGGACTGCTGCGTTTTCATCATAAAGCCATAAGATCTGGTAGGCTCAGTACCCGTTGTAGCCGTCTTACAAGGCTGATATAAAATAGTACTGTTGTTAGTATCGATGCCTTTAAACAAACGTCCTATATTCTTATGTATTTCTCTACACTCTAGTGATAAGGCCGGTATATCTTTTAAATCAATCGAAGTGGTATAAAGTACCAACGGAAAACATCCGGTATTGATAATCTGTGAATAAACCCTGAAAATTACCGGCTTTGTTTCAACATCATTTACAGTCAACGGGAACTTATATTTGCCATAGATCTGTTTCGTGATTTTTTGTTCGAAACTCTGGATTTCATCTTCGTTCTTATACTTCCAAAGCTGGTTGCCCGGTTTCAGCAATTGTGTTGACAAGCCGATATGACAGATAGCATCAATAAAATAACCTTTCTGGTAATCCGATTTGGCCACCTGATACCAATCAAAAGCATCTTTATTCCTAATCTTTATAATTCCTGCCTGCAAATTATTCAGTTTCCAGTCGTCACCATATTTTCCATAAATGAAAGTAAAAGATTTCTGATACAAACTATCTTCAAAATCGGCAACCACCACATATATTTCCTTATTTCCGGCCTGGTATTTAATTCGGTAATCATGATTTGGATTATCATCTGTTCCAACTTCACCAACGTTTTTTTTAGCGGTATTTTTCTGATAGTATTCGTTTAGTATTCTGAAGTTTTGCATCTTTAAATTGCCTTTCAGAACATCCATTAGTTTTTTTATATCTCTTCGTTTGTCCCGAAGCCTATCACTGCAAAGAACCAGCACTTTTTGCGAATTGTTCTCAACAAACCCGCTCACTATCCGGTTATTTAATACATGTATTTGATTTTTAATTTTCGGATCAATCTGATTGTCCTTTTTTGATTCGCTAAACGAACATGCTGTCAATGAAATCGCTAAAAGCGAAATTCCTAAAAGATTAAATTTCATTTCTACTAAATTTTCTAATCACTATTTTATTATTAAGTACCTTTAAATCATTATTGATATACTATTTTACAATAAACCTCGAAAAATAATTTGTACCTGAATTTTTGTAACCAGCCAGTGTTATTTTCTATTTCGTTTATTTTTGATGCCATTCAGTCGGAATAGTATAACCGCAATTAGTAAGATTATTCCGGTAAACAAAATGGTTGGCACTCTAATATGATAGTCCAGCCAGGAATAGACGCAAAAAGAAAATGCAAAATTACCTAAAATTATAGATTCACTGGCTGCTTATGCCTGTTTACTTAGAAATTATCTTCAGTTTTTCATGAATACAAACATAGTTAAACCTACTATAAATCCTATTACACCACCAAACAGTACTTCTTTCAGTGTATGCCTGCCCAATACGATCCTTGACCAGGCTATCGGCACTGTGAATAAAAGTATCATTATCCCCATCCCGTAATTTCCACTCATAATCAGGAATGAGAGATAAATATTGAATGATACGTGCAACGAACTTTTCACATACAAATTTACAATTTGTAGAATAGAAATGAGTATTAATGCAAAAAGCAGACTTAGGCATAAATTGGTTGATTGACCGGTTATATAGACTATAAACGTTACTACGCACAGAATTGGAATAATAAAAAGGAATACCGATTTCCGTTGCTTACGATCAGAAACATCAAAATTGGTATAGGAGCCATTCCGGGATTTCAGGTATAGCCACAGGGTCAGAGGAATAAAAATACAACCGATTATCAAGAATGAATTAAATGCTGCCTTTTTTATATATGTAAAGGCAAACATCACTAGTGCCACATATAAAGGAATTGTCAACAGGGGATGGCCAACAATTGAAATAAGTTTCGCAATTTTTATCTTCATAGCGCGATTAATCTATTCCTGCAACGGAACTCCGTCTTTCCAACAAAACCGTATTTCTCCACACATTCTTCATTTTAGCCACTTTCTCACGATAGCCTATCTCTCTGAATCCCGCCTTCATATGGACGGTAATGCTTGGTATATTCTCAGGAAAAATGCCGGCCTGTAAAGTCCAGAACCCATTATTCTCACTTTCAGGAATAATGGCTTCAAGCAGTTTTGTACCTATTTTTTGCCCTCTGTGCTTGCTACCCACATACACACTGACTTCAGCTACCCCTGCATAAACTGGTCGGCTAGAGACGGCAGACAGAGCTACCCAACCGGCTATCTCGTTATCAACTACTGCCACCATCCTGCAACTGCCTATGTGAGCAATGTTCCATTCATCCCAGGTAGGAATGGTCTGCTGAAAGGTTGCATTTCCTGTTTCAATACCTTGCTTGTATATTTCAGCAACTTTAGCCCAGTCGGTCGGTTGCATACCTCGTAAAATTAGATTCATTGTGTTGTAACTAAATTAGGTGTTCCACATTTAAAGTTTCATGTCATTCTGTTTCTTTTAATCCGACACTCAATATTAAAAGCTAATATAATAGTTATATTCTCAAAACACAGGGGATTTCAGCCAAAGAAATGTACTGCGTTTTCATTTTCCAAAATTACGTATTTTATTTTTAATTTTCTATTAATACGTTAATTTTTTAGGATCGAATTTTGACGTCTGTTCTTAATAAATCATTGGAGCAATTAAATGTCGCCTTTAAAATTATCTGTTCGTTTGTTTTTCGATCCCAAAACTACTCATTTAAGTCCTATGTTCAACAGGTAGCAATTTCAACTGAATTTTCCGAATGGAAGGAAAGCAGCATGAAATTGCAACACTTTTTCAAAAGTGAATCCACGGAATTCTGTCTCCATTTATTCACTGCTGAGAGGGGGTTGCCTGGGGGTTGGCTGGGGGTTGCCTGGGGGTTACGAGGGATGTATCCCTCGGAACCCCCAGGCAACCCCCTCTATAGAGTGAACAGATGCCAGATGATTGGTTAACCGGTAGTAATGCCACTATACTCCTTCAACAACCAAGGGCTGAATTGTAAAAGATGAAACAGAATTGGCCGTGATTTGGATTCAGGGTGAGCAACGACTTTCATGCTACCACATATCCTTCAGACGACGGAGATATAAGTTATGGTCAAAATTATTATATTAAATCTGTATTAAAAAATAGATAACACTGATAACTATAATAAAAAACAGTAATTTTGCATTCTGTATTAAACCTTTTAATGTTTAAAGCATCTTATAACTTCATGAAAGAACCTGTAGAAAGAATAATGGGAAAGATCAGCAAGATGTCACAGGACACTCTTCAGAAGATTTTAATCAATCTGGATATAGATCGTTCATTTTATCCTTTAATACTTATTGACGCAGGAAATGGAATTACACAACAGGAACTTGCGCATGAATTATCATGTGATAAAGTCCAGGTTGTACGCATAATCGATTATCTGTCATTAAATGGATATGTTGACAGGATACAAAATAAAACTGATAAGCGAAAATACGAATTGGTTATCACCGAAAAAGCAAAAAAGGTGATACCGGATATAAAAAAGGCATTTAAAGAACTTTCTGCTGTCTCCCTGAAAGGATTAACGGAAAACCAACGAAATGATTTATATGCCATGCTTGTAATTATTGAATCAAATCTTTATAATAACTAAAAGCCATTCTTTCAAATGAAAAAGAAATCAACCATCTGGATTGGAGTATTTATTGTTTTATTGCTTGCTTTCATCTGGAAAGTAGGTTTTAATTCATCGAAAGAGAAATCGAAGAGACAGGATTCCAAAGAAAAAGTGCAAAAGAAAGTAGATGCTTACATTCTGAACCCGTCATTGCTTATCAATGAAATATCAGTTTCTGGTTCATTACAGGCATTTGATGAAGTTACTCTACAGAATGAAGTTGCAGGAAGAGTTGTAAAAATAAATCTACCTGAAGGAAAATTTGTAAAAAAAGGTACACTTTTGGTAAAGCTTTTTGATGATGATCTACAGGCAACCCTAAAAAAACAGAAATCACAGTTGGCGATACAACAACAAATTTTCAAGAGGCAATCCGAATTATTGAAAGTAAGCGGAATTAGCCAGAATGACTATGACCAGACCATCCTACTTTTAAATACAATCAAGGCGGATATCGAAGTCCAGAAAACATTGATTCGTAAAACAGAAGTACTGGCACCTTTCGATGGAATTATTGGATTGAGGAATATTAGCATTGGAGCTATTGTGACCCCGGCCACCTTACTATCGACCATC
>Ga0302205_10000242_pt1 | contig 25021 bp, 20 predicted proteins | sample II_Fen_E1_3_FD_194582 | JGI IMG/M metagenome (GOLD analysis project Ga0302205, IMG submission 194582) | Peat permafrost microbial communities from Stordalen Mire near Abisko, Sweden - II_Fen_E1_3 | ecosystem: Environmental > Terrestrial > Soil > Wetlands > Permafrost | place: Sweden: Abisko...
TTATAATAAACTGTTGGATAATAAAAAAGTAAATATATCCTGCATTCTACCGAACAGAGTGACTCACATCATTCCTTTAGGAAATGTATATACCCCCAGAAAAGCATATGAAGAAATTATAAAAGACGCCCCTATTTCTTTAAAATCGTATGACATAAACATGTATCTGTCAGAAAACATGAAATTTGATAGTGTTACTTCAGAGATCTCCAAAGCAGACATGTTGAAAAATCTTTCTCTTACTTCCGGAATGATCCAGTCAGGTGAAAGAATCATTGATCGTGGTGAAATTGTAACTCCAAGCAATTACTTAGTCTTACACTCTCTGAAAATTGAATCGGAGAAACGGAAAACGTCACTTCAACAGTCATCCATCGTGATTGTGGGTGAAATCGTAATGATTGTGGGGCTGATAACTTTATTGTTTCTGTATATTTACCTCTTTCGCCCCAGGATATATGACAGTCTGAGCAATATCGTTTTTATTTTACTGGTTATACTCATTGTGGTAAGTTTAACTGCATTTACAATCAGGTATACTTCGTTAAGCTATTACATAGTTCCATTTGCATTATTACCTATCATCATCCGTGTTTTCTTTGATGCCCGGACAGCTTTATTTGCTCATATCATTACGGTATTGATTATATCCTTTATGGTGGATAATGCCTTCCAGTTTATACTCTTACAAATCACAATAGGTATGGTTGCTGTTTCCAGTCTTAAAGACATGTCGCAACGTTCGCAATTAGCACAATCGGCCTTATACATATTTATAAGTTATGTATTGATGTACTTAGCGTTCGAATGTATTTCGGAAGGGGATGTAAATCGTATTAACTGGCAACATATTATCTTTTTTGCTATCAGTAGTGTATTTTTATTGTTTGCATACGTGTTGATCTATTTGTTTGAAAAGATATTTAATCTTATATCAAGTGTTACCTTAGTGGAACTTACCAACATAAACAGTGAATTGATGATTAAATTTTCAGAGCTTGCCCCGGGAACTTTTCAGCATTCAATGCAAGTATCCAACCTGGCTACAGAAGCTGCAAAGAAAATCAATGCAAACAGTTTACTGGTACGTACAGGGGCACTTTACCATGATATTGGGAAAATAAAACATCCCGAATACTTTATTGAGAATCAAATGGGTGGAAAAAACCCATTAACAGAAATAGATTATGAGGAAGCATCTAAAATTGTAATTAATCATGTGACAGATGGAATTGAGATTGCTAAGAAATATCATTTACCGGAGCAAATCATTAATTTTATAACTACCCATCATGGATTCGGTAAAACGAAGTATTTTTATAATTCTTTTATTAATGCTAATCCGGGTGTAAAACCAAATGATAAGGTGTTCACTTATCCGGGGCCGCTGCCAAACAACAAAGAAACCGCCATACTCATGATGGCTGATGCCGTAGAAGCACGATCCAGAAGCCTTACGGAATATACTGAAAAAAGCATTGACCAAATGGTAGAAGATATGATTGACGGTCAAATTGCAGAAGGTGAATTTAAAGATGCACCTATCACTTTCAGGGATGTTGAATTAGTAAAGTCGGTCTTTAAAGAAAAGATTAAAAACATCTATCACAACCGCATAAAATATCCTGAGCTAAACAAATAAGTAAATCGGCTGATTTGATAGATAGAGCCTAATTAACACTGACAGTAATCTTCTTAGCAATTCTCAGTGCTGTAGTCAACGTACTTAGATCAGGATCAAGACTTCCGTTAGCACCTGAATAATGGCTATGCCCAATAATTTTCATAACATATTGAGATTTCAGATTATTTGTATCAAAATCAACAGCATATACTATGGCGGGTTGACTGGATGTTTTGTAATCAATATCTGTCGGATATTTATCATTGGTCCAATACTCATTCCAGTCCCAGCATTGATTCAATTCCAACATAAGTTTATATTTCCCATTCAACGGTTTTCCGCTTCTTGTATGGAGGATAAATGAAGCTTGAGGAGTAGCCCCGGTATAAGCGTCAATAACTGGGTGCTTCTTACTGGGATTATACGTACCAAATTCATTAACCACATTCCGTTGATGTGCCCAGTAAGGCAATGCTGCAGGACGCTGGATTTCGCCTTCCATCCATTTTCCATTACCTCGTATTGCATGCTTAAAGACTCCACGTCCAATACTTTCTGAAACATACAATGTTTGAATATACCTTCCTGTTTCATCGGCAAGCCAAATAGCAAAAAGGGGATGGTTGTGTTCTTTCCCTTTTTCAAACTGGACAGTGAAAGAAGTACCGTTATTATTTCCACCATATTTTTCTTCTGAAAAAGCTTCTTTTTTCTTCTGTGCAGTACCTGATACAACCAATGCAATATATGCCACGAGGATTATAGCCGTTTTCATAATCTTTCTGCTTGATGTGCGATCTTATATTTTTATGATGATCCCTATTGTCGGTAAGATATTTCCTGCAAAATTATCTATGGTTCTCAAAATATAGTTGGACGGATTGGCTGGATCGGTCTTTGGAAGATATACCTTGTTTCCATTTGCATCCACTGACGCTGTTGCGTTTAAGTTCGTATAAACAGGAGCACCTTGTGTTTTAAAGTTATATACATTTTGAATATCCGTATATAAATTCAACGTCCATTTTTTAAAATAGAATTCCTTATCAATCCGGATATCCAGCTGATGCGTAGCAGGTAATCGTAACGAATTAAATTTCGAATAATCCAACTGAGGTTGATTACTTATATCCCATACTGCCTTATTAGCTGAAACGGCTTCAATAGGTGTATAAGGAGCACCGCCTACAAACCGCCAACGCATAGCTACATTCCAGTTACGTCGGAATTGATAACTGGCTATTAAATTAAATAAATGTTTTGTATCCCAGGAGGACGGAAGGTAAATGCCAGCTGAGTTTGTAAACTCACTCCTAAAAAAAGTATAGGTGGCAGTAACATTCATCTTTTTCATCTCCATGAGTTTACACAACACTTCAACACCGTATGCCCGTCCTTTACCAGTCGAAACGATTTGCTCATCACCCACTTCACCATAATTGGTTCCTTTACTTGCAATGCTAAGTCCATCGGCTACCGAAAGAGGATAAAACTCGTATTGTTTGTAAAAACCTTCAACGCTCATACGCATATACTCCATCGGACGATATTCTATCCCACCAATTGCCTGATTAGAGATAATATAACGCAGATTTTCATTCTTATTTACCAATACTCCTGCCGCATCCCGATACCCAAGAGTGGTATAGGCCGGCTGTTGTGCATATCGGCCAACATTTGCGTTCAGATTGAGTTTGGGCGAAAGTGAATAGGATATTGAAAAGCGTGGTGAAAACTGATTCATAGGATTCATCATATTCCGATTATAATTGATTCCGGCAAAGTTGACTCCTAACGATAATTTCAGCAAATCGTCAAAGAATTCTTTTGAAGCCTGGACAAAAGCCTGATAACCATATAATCCAATTTGTGAATTATAAACCAGATTACTAACAGTATTGTTTAAAAACAATTGTCGTGATGTAAAGTTAGTATAATGGGAGTATTTAACCCCGGCACCAAAACTAAGCTTTACCGGTAAATCAGGATAATTGCGCTCAAAACGAATTTTATTTTCAGCTTCATCTGATTTATAATCCGAAGTCTTAATACTATCCGTCTGGTTATCTTTGTATTTGTAATTCAGATTACGAAGCATATTCCGGCTTGCTACCCACGTATCATAATGCGTATCGGCAAAATGTTTATAGACTACTCCCACCGTGTAATTCCATTGTTTATAGGTTGGTAAGTACGACAGCAGATATGCCTGGCTCTCGGTTGGATTCTTTATGCCTAAATTAAGCGCATCATCATCAATCGCCCCAATGCCCATAAAGGTAATTTCATTTTTTTGATCAATACGTGTTTTGAACTTTACCTGAAAATCGTTATAAGTTGGCAGGAAAGGCAACCCGATAGCTGCAAATAAAAATTGCAAATACGATTGACGGGCTGAAATAATAAAGGTTGAGTTATCCCCTATCGGCCCATCTAGTGTCAGAGCAGCATCCGAAGCTCCTACCGACAGTTTTGTATGCAAACGATCTTTGCTACCATCTTTCTGTTTAATGTCCATAACGGAGCTTAATGCATTTCCTTTGCTGGCAGGAAAGGCACCGGTATAAAAGTCTATTTCCCTTACAAAGTCAGGATTGATTACCCCCACCGTTCCGCCAGAGGAACCTTGGGTGGCAAAATGATTGATAACCGGTATTTCAATCCCATCCAGATAAAACACGTTTTCGGAAGGACCTCCTCCCCGCACAATCAAATCATTCCGATTAGGATCAGTGGCTCCCACACCCGGCAATGTTTGAATCACTTTCGACACATCACGATTGGCACCTGCTGTTTTTTCTATTTCCTGTACCCCTACTGATAATACAGAAAGAGGACTTTCTATCTTTTTTGCTGTGTAATTCTGACTGACAGTTACTTCTCTCAATTGAACAGCCGATTCATAAACAGCAACATCAATAAATGTTGTTTGATTACCCTGTACCTGAAATTCCGGCGAAACGGTTGTTTGAAAGCCAATCAGGCTTACCACCAAATGTTTAAACCCGGGGTCTATTCCCGTAAAAGTATAATTACCAACCAGGTCTGATGTAGAACTGATATTGGTTCCCTGAATTAAAACCGATGCAAATTCAACGGGTTGATTGGTCTTTGCATCATATATTCGTCCCTTTATAATTCCTTTCTGAGCGAGAACAGGCAATGAAAACAGTAAAATGCAGACAAGAAGAATATCCCGGTATTTCATAGAATAGTATTAACACAGTTTGACATAGCAATCACTTTTCATCACAATAACAAAATGCCAATTAAAATAGTTTAACAGAGAAAATGAATACCTTGATTGGCAATATCTATAAACAGCAGGAATAACCAGTCAAGAAAAATAATTACGATCAATAAAATTCACGCCCATGTAATCTTTTATACACATTTATGTAGCAATAACATCCTTATTTTGCTATCACATTAATTACTAAAAATAAACATGTATGAAAAAGAATGTACTGCCTTATTTGCTCTGTCTGTGGTGTATGGTATTTGTTACTGGATGTAAAAGTGAAGACAATGCCAAAGCAGTTCCGGAGACTGTGAAATTTATGGTCATTTCGGATATTCATTATTTCGATCCATCGTTATTTACGCTGCCTGCAAATGCTGATTTCCAGCTTTATTTAGCAGCTGATCGAAAGTTGATCATCGAAAGTAGCGCCATCTTGAAAAATGTATTGGCAACAGTTATGGCCGAAAAGCCTGACTTTTTACTCGTTACTGGCGACCTTACTAAAGATGGTGAAAAAGTCGATCATCTGGCTGTAGCCGCTTTGTTTAAAACATTGTCCGATAACGGAATCAAAGTATTGGTCATTCCGGGAAACCACGACGTCAACAATCCCGCAGCAGCAAGCTACACGGGTACTTCGGCAACATCTATTGCCAATGTATCAGCCACCGAGTTTGCATCGATTTATGGCAATTGTGGGTATAACAATGCTGTGGAACGTGACCCTAATTCATTAAGCTATGTGTCAGAACCGGCAAACGGTGTTTGGGTAATGGGTATAGATGCTTGCCATTATGCTCCAAGTGAAACAGCAGGGAGTCTGTCGACAACCACCCTTGCATGGGTTAAGTCGATTATTACAAAAGCGAAAGCACAGAATAAAATTCTATTGTCGATGATGCATCACGGTATAGTCGAACATTTTGTCGGACAAGGCACTATGTTCCCCGAATATCTTATCTCCGACTGGAAAAATACATCTGCTATATTGGCCGATTCGGGCATGAATGTAGTCTTTACCGGACACTTTCACGCACAAGATATTGCCAAAGGAACCGGGACAAAAGGGTATATTTATGATGTAGAAACAGGAAGCACGGTAACAGCACCCTGCCCTTACCGCACCATTACGCTGAATACCGTAAACAAAACATTGAAAATCACGTCAGGGAAAATTGATGGCGTAACCTATAGCACCATTCCAACAGGTACCAGTTTTCAAACCTATGCCAAAAACTATTTAAGCTCAGGGATGAGAGTAATATCATATTATATGCTTAGTGGTGCACCGTATAACGTCCCCACCGCAGCAATTACCGCCTATAAGCTGGACAGCATATTTGCCAATGCCTTTGCAGCCCACTATGCAGGTGACGAAACTCCGGCTGCTACCGATAATGCAAACATCCAGACAGTAAAAGCAGTCAGCCAAACACTGGGAGGTGCTGTTCAAAGTGTCTGGACCGATCCTGCTCCAAAAGACAACAACATCACCATTGATCTCAAGACAGGAGTGGCTACAAACAATTAAATAACGGTCAAGATAGATTATATTATTTTTAAAAATCTAATTTTCACCCAAGAAGAAAGTCTGTAGACAATTAGAGAAGACCTGTAGACTTACACATTTATAGTTTGGTTAAGAAAAAAGAATAAGGTTAAGATTATTTTTACTATATTTTCTACTTAGGTTGAAAATATAAAATAAGGTTTTAAATATCCGGTGACCTTATTTTTCAACCATTTAACCTAAGTAGAAAATACAACACCTCACACTTAAACCTTATTCTTATTTAAAAAACAGATCAACTTTCAATTTGCAAGTCCCCTAAGATCTGAATTTCGCCTTTAGACTGTCACCTTTACCGGGTGCTACGAAGGAAATTACAGGACAATCTATTAGTCCTCTTACTTAAATTCTGGTATTTTGCAAATAAAAAAAAGAGTTTTCGGCAGGTTATCAGTCGGAAACTCTTTTTTTAGTTATAATACCGGGTTTTTCAAACGCTGCCGGGTTGGCGCTAATCTGTCAGTGGAAATAGCTCTGACAGCATCATGCCAGTTTCGCCACCTTTTTCACCGCATCATACACCGGCACCAGATACCCATCCTGGAAGCGGCAAAGCAAACAGATATTCCCAACAGGTTTACCGCTTACCCATTCCAGTGGAAATGGCTGATGATCATAAAGCACCTGTGTGACAAACGATTTTCCAACCTTAAAGAGTAAATCATAGTCCTGCGTTTCGAAAAACAACTTATTTTTATCAAAATCATCCATTTCAAACTCACATTGATATACAGCCTGCTCAGCACATTCGGTGCGAAGATACAAAGCTTGCGGAACCAACACGGGAGAATAACTTTTTTGCGATTGGAATTTCGTATCCGGTATCTTTCCGGTAAATACCACAACATCATCCTGCCTGATCTCTATTTCAGCCACATGTTCGGCCAGCAATTGCGTTTCATGAATCAAATCATCGAAATGAAAGAACTCCTGCCAGTCATTGAATATGGTTGCATCCCTGGGCATATAGTTTCCCAAAGTTAGCTCAGCCCCAATCCCTGTAATCCGGATCTTTATTTTAGACATAATCTTGTTTTTTCTGCAAATATAAGGAAATTACCAAACAACTTGAATGCACCATGTAAACTAAAAAAGCGACTCTCTAAATTTTCATCACTTAAACAGGCAAACTAAATTAATGTCTTATTTAATACCCAGAGACCAAATACACTTAACTTTACGTATATCTCCACCTGCTGACAGACTTGGGGTAGCATTGAAGTCGATCCTTACCCTGAATCAATATTCATCCATATTTTGTTTCATTTTTTGCAAACCATCACACGGTAGTAGTCCCTGAATTCCAACGCAACCTATTCATGGATTAAAGATATTTCAATGAGGGTTGAGAGGGGGTTGAAAGAGGGTTCATTGAGGTTTACCCCTCCTAACCCTCAATGAACCCTCAATGAACCCTCAATGAACCCTCTCTCAACCCTCTCTCAACAGCGAATAGATAGAGTCTGAATTTCGAGGACTTGATTAAGAAAAAGTAGTGCAACTGCATGCTGTTTTTCTTTCATCCGGAAAATTCTGTTACGATTTTCACATGTAAAACATGTCGGCTGGGATAAGTAGTTTTAGGAGGAGAAAAAAACAGATAGGAGAAAACATTGAGGGTAGAATCCATTCAAGCAAAACTGATAAGCAGAGAATGATTGACCAGGATCAATTTAAGTTATATAAAATTCAACGTTGAAATAAAAAGGAACCGATAAGAAACACAGAAGGCTTCATTTTGAATGAAGCCTTCTGTGGTATAAAAAACAGGGTAAAGCCGGGTGTACTTAATGCAAAAGAATAGTAATGTCAAAAAAAGCCAAATGGTGCATTACTTCGCGTAGAATTAAAAGGGTTGAAGCAAATGAGTTTGTTGTTGGCAGGACATCCTGACTGGCAGGACGACCGGATATAATTGCCGCTAGCCGGGTAAAAACAAGTTCCATATCAGCACGCGCCAGTATCATTCCGGGTTTATATTCTTTAAATGCAGCTAACCGCGCTATTTCGCTGATATTACCATCCAGGGTATATAAGTTGGACTTAGGGATGAGCAGTTTATGTAGGGGCATCACTTCATCTTCCACCACCATTATGGCGTTTTCCACTTCAGCGGGAGTTGGAGGATTGTGTTTAAAGTATTCACAGGCTGTTTTCTCCGTACCGATAGTGAATACCCACAGGTTGTCAGGTTTTGCCATTTCCACACCCTGTGCAATAAAGCTGTACTCATCAGCAATATGAAGCACAGTTAGTGGCACTTTATCCGTAACCTGGCGTCGAATGAGAAGGTAAGATTCAAGAGCCAGCTGTTGTATATCGTCAGGAATAATTGGTATCATCGTAGTTTATTCATCGTATGAAAGACAAAAATACATATTTAAAGTTGAATACGGTTTAGCTCTATAGGAATAACTTTAGGCTGCTTTAATGATCCTTCAACCTTAAGATAGTATATTTTCGATGATTTATAAGGATTTCAAGCCAACCTGTAGCCTTATCAGCCTCACGGATAAAAGCTAAGAATAAACCTGCCACACAATTTACATAATTTTACACATAATAAAGGGAATATATAAATTTGTTTGGAGTACTTTTGTGGATACTAACTAAACTAACCAGAATATGATTTACTTGGCTGATACAGCAAACATTGATGAGCTTAAAAAACTCTTTTATTACTTTCCGATTGCAGGTGTTACCACCAATCCCACGATTATAGCTGCTGCAAATAGAAAATTATCAGAAATTCTACCTGATATTATAGATATTATCGAAGACAGGATGCTTCATGTTCAAATGGTCAGCGACATGGCTGTGGATATGGTACGTGAAGCAAAAGCATACAAGAAAAAATACAGCCTGGGCGATAATTATTTTGCCAAGATTCCTGTTTCACTGGAAGGATTCAAGGCTATGCCCATGTTAAAAGATGCAGGGATCAATGTAACTGCAACTGCTATTTTCACCCAACAACAAGCCCTTGTAGCCGCCAGAGCAGGCGCCGACTGGGTAGCACCTTATGTCAATCGGCTTGATAATATTTCTTCACATGGTATTGAAGTAGTAAAACATATTGTTGAGAATATTGAACATTTCAAACTGCATACGAAAGTACTGGCTGCGAGCTTCAAGACAGTGGATCAGGTACATCGCGTGAGTATGGTAGGATGTCATGCAGCCACCATTAATTACGAAATACTTGAACTTCTGCGAAGCCACCCTATGACCGATATGAGTCTGGATAAGTTCAAAAGCGATGCTGAAGGATTTTACGATGTTAAGTTCTAAGGACGTTAACCATACGCAAAAGAGGCTGTCTATAAAAAAATAGACAGCCTCTTTTGTGTATAGCTAATTTTATCTGCTTCCGGCAAATGCTTTCAATCTTTCCTCCAGGACATCCATCTGATCCATACGAACAAATGATACGCATGCCCTTAAGCCGTTTGGATCTTCACTACCGGTAATAGCTAAAGAAATAGCTGAGATTCCGTAATACAAAAATTCTTTCATCAGTTCGCCACTAGCCATTCCGGGATAGGCAATGGTAAAATAGAAACCATCAGCCAGCTCCCTGTCCTCATCATTATACACAATATAGAAATTGTATTTCAGGAACAATGCTTTCATCACCCTGGCTTTTTCACCATAAGGATGAAGGGCAGCAACAAAATCCAGCTTTCCATCATTCACAGCTTTTAAAACAGCTGCCAGTGCATATTGTGCCGAGTGGGAGGTTCCGGCCGTAGTAGCATACAAAACTCCATACGGGATAAAACGTCCCAGAACGTCCGAAGTGAAATAGTTCTTCAGATTTGGGTAGCGCCTTATACGAAGCTTTTCGGAAGTTATCATCATCCCGATACGTTGACCTGCATAACTAAAGATCTTAGAAGCAGAAAGCAATAATATATAATTATCAGTATAACGTGCTACTGTAGGTTGGAATGGTGCCATAGCAGGAATTCCGTAATGTTGACGGAAGTCCATGGCGAAATAAGCCAAGTCCTCTATTACAATCACATCATATTTTGTAGCCAGTTCACCGATCGTTTTCAATTCGCTTTCCGAGAAACAAATCCACGAAGGATTGTTGGGAGATGAATAACAAATGGAACAGACAGTCCCTTCTTTGAGGTACGATTCCAGCTTATCCTTCAACTTATCTCCTCTATAATTCAGGATATCGAAAGATTTGAATGGCAAACCCAACAGTTGTAATTGAGATTTATTGACCGGAAAACCGGGATCAATAAACAGGGTATATGGTTTTTGAGGATCAGTACGGGCCGCTGCCAGCAAAGCAGCAAAACTTCCCTGCATAGCCCCCGATGTAGGGACACAATTTAACGGAGAGACTTCAATATTCAGAAACAGGTTAGCAAAGCGGGCAATCTCTGTTTTGGCAAACGGAATACCCTCAATGTTAGGATACTGAGATGCCAGGCCTTTATCTAAAGCTTCTTTTTCGGCTTCAATAGCTATTTGGGAAGCAGGTAAACCCGGAACTCCCATTTCCATGTGGATAAACTCCACACCGCTTTGCTCTTCAATTTGAGTAACAAGCTTTCCCACTTCGCGTATCGACAGACGGGTTATATCATTTTCACCAAACTGCTCAAAGAGGGAATTGACAAGGGACTTTGGTATAGTTGTCATTGTTAAATACGAGTTACACGAATTAAATACGAATTATACGAATTCAGAGTCCGAAAAAAAAAGACCCTACGAATAATATCAACGAAGTTATATCAACAGAGTTTATATCACGAATTTCTCCTGTTATCCACCACTCTTACGGCTTTGCCTTCGCTGCGGGGGATTGTTTTGGGTTCAACCAATGTAACTTTAACATGTAATCCAATGGCACTATTCAATGCATGTTCAATTTTCCGTGACAGATTTTGCAAATCACGTATAGTATCGGTTAATTTTGATTCGTCCAGCTCTACTTTAAGTTCTAACGTATCCAGGTTATTTTGTCTATCAACATACAGCAGGTAATGAGCACTGGTTTCACCCAATTCAAGCAAAACATGTTCAATTTGGGATGGGAAAAGATTCACACCACGGATAATCAACATATCATCACTTCGTCCGGTTATTTTCTTCATGCGTACACTTGTTCTCCCGCATTTGCAAGGCTCATGATTAAGGGTAGACAAGTCATGGGTATTATAGCGAAGCAAAGGTATCCCCTCTTTTGTCAGGGTAGTAAATACTAATTCACCTTCAGCACCATCGGCAAGAGGTTTATTCGTATCGGGATGAACAATTTCAGGAAAGAAATGATCTTCGTGAACATGCAAGCCGCAATGATGAACGCAATCGGTTGCCACTCCAGGTCCCATTATTTCACTAAGTCCATAAATATCATGGGCACGTATACCCCACTTCTTTTCCAACTCAAGTCTCATATTCTCAGTCCAGGGTTCAGCTCCAAAAATACCTGTTGTAAGTTTCATGTCTTTTAATGAATACCCATTCTCGGACAAGGCATCGGCCAGGTGCAAAGCATAAGATGGAGTACATGCCAATACAGTAGAACCGAAATCAGACATAAGTTGTAACTGTCGGCGGGTATTACCTCCTGAAATAGGAATCACAGAACAACCTACCGCTTCAGCACCATAATGAACGCCTAACCCACCGGTAAACAGGCCGTATCCATATGAAATCTGCATAATATCCTCTTTGCCGACACCAGCCATCGTTAAACAACGGGCTACAACTTCCTTCCAGTTTTCAATATCGGTTTTAGTATACCCTACAGTGGTTGGTTTTCCGGTTGTACCGCTGGAAGCATGTACCCGAACAATCTCTCTCATGGGAACCGCGAATAAATTAAACGGATAATTATCCCGCAAATCAGTCTTATACGTGAAAGGTAATTTTACAATATCATCAATAGAAAGTATATCTGATGGTTTGACCCCCACATCATTCATTCTTTTACGATAGAAAGGCACATTGTTGTATACGTGTTGAACTAACTTTATCAGTCTTTCACTTTGTATAGCGCGCATGTCTTTTCTATTCATGCACTCTGTTTTTTTATTCCAAAACAGTTTTTGTTTGGTAACAGCAATATTATTTTTTAATCCGGCATTCAATTCAATGGCTAGTAATCTGGATGATTTCTTTATTCCTCTTGCCTCTTGCCGTTTTAATCTTGACTCATCATTCATTATTCCTTATTCTTATTTCTATTATCTTCACTTTATATTTCTTGACTCTTTACCTGTTATTTGTGTTATTACTGCCTCAAATCAGCCTCACTAATTGACTTTAAATTATTTGCTTTTATAACTTCTATAGACTTTTCGCGGTTATCGGTACGTAAAATCAGAATAGATTTGCTTCCAAAACTGAAGGCATAAACATATTCAATACAGATATCTGCAGCAGCAAACAGGTCAAGTATATGGGACATAGTCCCGGGAACAGCACTCATTTCGACTGACAGGATATCATGAATCCGTACAGAGAATTGTTCAGCACGAAGGACTTCCAATGCTTTTTCAGGATCAGAGACAATAGCACGTAAAATACCATAATCGCTTGTATCAGCAACTGTAAGAGCAATTATATTGATATTGTGTTTTGCCAAAACTGCTAATACCTGATTGAGGTAACCTGTTTTGTTTTCAAGGAAAACGGAGAGTTGGCGAATGGTCATAAAGATTTTAGGATTATATTTGTTTGTAGTTAGATAATTATTTAGACGATGTACAGATTTAATCGACACGTTTCAACGATGCAAATTTACATAAATTGGCTGAAAACTGAAACAGTTTAATAGTATTTATAGGAATAAAGTTAAGTATGAAAGTAAAAACATTCTTTATTAGGGCAGATGGTTAAATTAGTTTGTAACATTTATTTCACATAGTTAGAAGAAAGCTTTCGGGTAATCTCCATGACTGTTCCCAATTCACCGATTCGTGGAAAGATATTCTGAAGGCTATTATCATGAGCAGATTGTGCTTTATCAGTCATAGCATCAGTTGCAAAAATCAGGTTGTATCCAAGTTCACTGGCAGCACGTGCCGTTCCTTCAACACCTATACTGGTTGAAAGACCAGCTAAAACTAACTGAGTGACCTTTCTTTTCTTTAATTCAGCATCAAGGGTAGTATGAAAGAAGGCATTCCATGTTTTTTTCTCAATCAATATATCTTCGGGTTGAACCTCAATCTCGGATACAATATCGGTGAAACCCATCATAGGCATTGCCATTTTAGCAATTTTCTTCATCACCGGGTTTTGGGGCATATTAGTTACTTCAACCCTTGTTTTAGTCCATGCTGCATCAAACGGATTTACATGAACCACAACAATTGGTAGATTTGCGTTTCTAAAAACATCAACCAACATAGAGGCCTTTACTAAAATTTTCTTTACAGGATGGACAGTCTTCATTTTCACCAACCCTTTTTGCAGGTCTATCAACACCAGTGCCGTTTGTTTATCGATCGTTGTAATCATTTTGTGAATTTTGGAGATGCAAATGTATTCAATTTCGTTAAATAATCAGTGGTAATTCCATTTGTTTGTTTTATGAAAGCATTAAATAATTTATATTATGATTATTATACAGCACTCCATAAATTCAGTCCATCAATAGGATGACAAATTAGCAGATTAATTTAATTATTTATGACAATAGATTGTTGAAGCAAGTATTGTTGGTCAAAAGTCATTGGCATTCTTTGCAATTTTCAAGAATAGCCTAACAATAGATCATAATCCAACCTTTTTGTATATCTTTGCACCCGAAAGGAATTCGACCCGCTTCCAGGGTTGTTTTTCTTTCTTTTTACATACTAGTTAAATGGGGTGCCTTAATATTTCGGGCTGAGATCATACCCTTTGAACCTGCACGGGTAATTCCGCGAAGGGAATAAGACAATTCATCCGTATTTTTATTGGCTCTCAAAATCAAATTTATTAACTTTTAATTCATTTGTTATGAGACAAATTGTTATTGCAGCATTCGTGCTGTTCTCTTTTGTTACCGTTTCTGCCCAACACACTCTAAAAGGAAAAGTGCTGGACGAAAACGGGAATGCTTTAATTGGTGCAACTGTTGTAATTCAGAACAGCTCACAAGTACAAAACACGGCAAAGGCGGGTTCTTTCAGCTTTGAGAAATTATCCAAAAACCGTTACACACTTGAAATATCATTTGTAGGTTTTGAAACTTCAACCAGACAAGTGAATACAGATCAGGATTTAGTGATAAAATTAAATCCAAAGACGTATTCGATGGATGAAATTACAGTTTCATCACTCCGTGCTACCGATAAATCGCCGGTAGCTTATACCAATATTGATAAAGAAACGCTATCCAAAACTAACCTCGGACAGGACATTCCTTATTTATTGTCTATGACACCATCGTTTGTGGCTTCTTCGGATGCCGGTACGGGCATTGGTTACACAGGTTTCCGTATCAGGGGTACGGATGCGACACGCATCAACATCACTATTAATGGCATTCCTTACAATGACCCTGATGAACAAGGAGCCTATTGGGTGGATATACCTGACTTTGCCTCTTCATTACAAAGCATTCAGATACAACGAGGCGTAGGAACATCGACCAACGGAGCCGGTGCATTTGGAGCCAACCTGAATTTACAAACTGAAAATTATGCTCAAAAGGCATCGGGCGAAGCCGGTATTACCTATGGGTCGTTCAATACCCTGAAAGAAACGGTAAAGGCCAGTTCCGGTTTGATCAATAACCATTGGGCCATAGACACACGGCTGTCTTCAGTTAAATCAGACGGTTATATTGATCGTGGTTCGGTAGATATGAAATCATATTTTGTTCAGGCCGGTTATTACGATGAACATACATCCATCAAATTTGTGACTTTTGGTGGAACAGAAAAGACGTATCATGCCTGGGATGGAGTTCCTTCTGATTCGTTGAGCACCCACCGCACCTACAATCCTTGCGGCTTTATGGGAAATGACGCGAACGGTAAGCCACTCTATTATCAAAATCAGACCGATAATTACACCCAGACAAATTATCAATTACTGGGTGTTCATACTTTCTCCAACGAATTAAGCCTGAATGCCGGGTTGCATTATACCCACGGTGATGGATATTACGAAGAGTATAAACAAGATCAATCCTTAAAAAAATACTCATTGTCATCTTATGCGTTGAATGATACTACAACCATCAAAAAGAGTGATTTGGTTCGTCAAAAGAAAATGGGGAATGATTTCGGTGGTGCTGTATTTTCGTTGAATTATCAAAAGAATAAGTTGACAGCTCAATTGGGTGGTGCCCTCAATGGTTATTGGGGTAAACATTGGGGCGATGTAATCTGGGTGAAGAATTATATTGGCGATATTCTCCCTGTTACAGAGTATTATCGTAGTAAGGTTACAAAATGGGATGGCAACATTTATTTAAAAGCAAATTATGAACTGGCTGCAAAATTAAATGTATATGCTGATCTCCAATACCGCAGCGTAAGTTACCGGCTACAGGGAACCAATGATGAATGGGACGATGCGTTGGGAGCCATGCAGATCCTGAATGTAGATAAACATTTCAACTTTTTTAATCCGAAAGTGGGTGCTTATTACCGTCCAAACATAAACAATGATTTGTATGCCTCGTTGGCTATAGCCAACCGTGAACCGACACGTACAAATTATACTGATGGAACTTCAGATACATGGCCTTCATCAGAAACTTTATACGACGGCGAAGTCGGCTATAAATATCATAACGACATCTATTCACTGGGGGTGAACGGCTATTTTATGTATTACCACAATCAACTGGTCTTAACAGGGGAAGTGGATGATATCGGCGAAGCGCTGACCCGAAATATCCCGAAAAGTTATCGCTCGGGTATTGAATTTATGGGAAGCGTGAAACCGGTTAACTGGTTGCGTTGGGACGCTTCGGTAACTGTCAGCCATAACAGGGTGATTAACTATACAGAATATGCCAATATCTACGATAACGACAACGACTGGAATTGGGTAGGTCAGAAACAAAATGTTATTGGCAATGCCCCGATAGCCTTCACACCCGAATTGTTGGCCAACAGCATGATTACGTACACCAACGGTAATTTTGAAGCAGGATTCCAATCGCAATATGTGGGAAAACAATACGTGGATAATACAGGAAGTAATGACCGTTCGTTGAATGCTTATTTTATAAACAACCTTCGTTTGAGTTACACTGTTCCGGTAAAAGGAATTCGTGGAATTGGACTGGCAGTCTTAGTGAATAATATCTTCAATGAACAATACAGCAGTAACGCTTATGTGTGGGATTCTTATTCTTTTCGTGACAGCGCGACTCCAGCAACACGGTATAATGATATCCGTTATTTTCCGCAGGCAGGGACTAATTTCTTAGCTTCGGTGACATTCAAACTTTAACAAGAAGAGAGAAATAGATATTGAAAGGTCAGGCTCACGCCTGACCTTTTTTTGCCTATCTGAAACAACAAAGGCTCATTGATTACTCAATAAGCCTTTATTGTGGAGATTATCGGACTCGAACCGATCACCTTAACACTGCCAGTGTTACGCTCTAGCCAGATGAGCTAAACCCCCGTGTTTGTTTTTTTTAATTGCAGCGCAAAGATAAGAAAGTTTTGGAAATATTGCGTACTTTTGCTAAATAATAATTTCAAGAAATGCAATATACTATTGGTTTTCGATCTTTTTGGATATGCTAAGTATATTCAGAATTAAAATCGAATAGTAAACTGCAAAATGACTAAACAGTAAATCAAATAAAATGCTCATATTTAATACAACCTACCTTGTTTCGGATAAAGTGCATGAAGCCTGGCTCGCATGGATCCGGGAACAGCACATTCCTTTTATGCTCGAGTCTTCTTATTTTACACAACCTCAGGTTGCCAGAGTGATTACCAGTGCTAAACAGGAGGAGACATCCTTTTCAGTTCAATTTCATATCGAAGATATGCATACGCTTAAATTATGGAATAAGGAATACAGCCTGCTTTTCCAGGAAAACTGCTCCCGGCAGTTCGGAACTGAGGTTATCTTCTTTACTACGACTTTGGAACTGGTTGATTAAAATGATAAAAGAACAAATCATATTAGGTATCGACCCTGGAACAACAATCATGGGATATGGCCTCCTGAAAGTTACAGGCAATAAAACAGAAATGCTGGCTATGGGAGTGCTGGATTTGAAAAAATACAGCAATCATTACCTCAAATTACAACGCATTTTTGCGCGTACCCTCTCCCTGATAGATGAATTTCACCCGGACTGCCTGGCTATTGAAGCTCCTTTCTTTGGGAAGAATGTGCAATCTATGTTAAAACTTGGACGCGCTCAGGGCGTTGCCATGTCAGCAGCTTTATACAGGGATATTCCTATTACCGAATATGCCCCGTTGAAGATTAAAATGGCCATTACCGGGAGTGGAAGTGCTTCTAAGGAACAAGTAGCGGATATGTTACGACGTATTCTGAAGATTCCTGCAGAAAATATGCTACCACAAATGGACGCGTCTGATGGATTAGCGGCTGCATACTGCCATTTTCTTCAGGGAGGAAAGCCCGTATCTGATAAAGCCTATTCGGGCTGGAAAGATTTTATTGCAAAGAATGAGGATAAAGTAAAGAAACCGAGGGTGGTGGATTAGTTCTGTGTTCCGTGTTGAATAAGATGTTTAGCAAAGTCGAAAAAGTATATTACTTATAAACAGAAAAAGGTTATTTGCAATGCAAACAACCTTTTTCTGTTTATTTCTTTTTTTACAAAACTGTCAATCAACACAGAACGCAGAACACAGAACACGGAACACGTCTCCTAATTTATCAATTCAAAGCCCGTATAAGGAATTAGAGCCTTTGGAATACGAATACCTTCAGGAGTCTGATTATTTTCAAGCAGCGCGGCTACAATGCGTGGCAGAGCCATTGCACTTCCATTCAGGGTATGAACTAATTGTGTTTTCTTATCAGCAGTCCTAAAACGGCATTTCAATCGGTTAGCCTGATAACTTTCGAAATTAGAAACAGAGCTTACTTCCAACCAGCGTTCCTGAGCAGCAGAATAAACTTCAAAATCAAAAGTCAAGGCTGAAGTGAAACTCAGATCACCACCACATAGGCGAAGAATTCGCCATGGCAGTTCAAGCTTTTCCACCAATGTCTGCACATAATTGACCATTTGGTCGAGTGTTTCGTATGATTTATCAGGATGTTGTATTTGGACAATTTCCACTTTGTCAAATTGATGCAACCGGTTTAATCCACGTACATCTTTGCCATATGAACCGGCTTCACGACGAAAACAAGCTGAATAAGCCGTGTTTTTAATGGGTAATTCGCTCTCGTTCAGAATTACATCACGATAGATATTTGTTACAGGAACTTCTGCTGTTGGTATTAAATACAAGTCATCTACATCACAATGGTACATTTGCCCTTCCTTATCGGGTAATTGTCCCGTACCGTAACCGGAGGCAGCATTCACCACATATGGAGGTTGTATTTCCAGATAACCTGCTTCCATGGCATTATCCAGGAAGAAGTTAATTAAAGCACGTTGCAGACGGGCACATTTTCCTTTATACACAGGGAATCCGGCACCCGATATTTTCACACCCAGTTCAAAATCAATCAGATCATATTTTTTTGCCAGGTCCCAATGAGGGAGTGCATCTGCAGGCAAGTTTGGCATTTTACCGCCCGTACGCTCTATCAGGTTATCTTCTGCGTGCTTTCCGGCAGGTACGCTTGAATGAGGCAAATTTGGAATTTGTACCAACAACTCGTTTAGCTTTTGTTCAACAGCAGCTTGTTGATCACCAAGCGTTTTGATGATTTCTTTCAATTCAACTGTTTTTTCTTTAGCCTTATCAGCTTCATCCTGTTTCCCTTGTTTGAAAAGCAAACCTATTTCTTTAGATAAATTGTTCAATTCTGCAGAAGCTGTGTCCACTTGAACCTGAGTTGTTTTACGCAAGTTGTCCAGCTCCACCACCTGGGCTATGATAGCTGCTCCTTCGAAATTTTTTATTGCAAGTCGTGCAATTACGTCATCGGTATTGTCTGTAATATATTTGAGTGTAAGCATCTCTTTTTATTATTTACAATTTAGTCATTTTACTATTTACTATTTCAAAAGCAAGGCTTTTACTTTTAGACTATGTCTCTGATATCTTTGCTTTACGAATAAAAAAAAATCTCCCGAAATTTTACAAAGATGTAAAACAGCAGGAGATTTATGTGTGTTGAATATCGGCTAATTCTTAGTTAGCTTCGATAGGTTTTACAGAAACAAATGACTTGTTGTCTTTCTTTTTTCTGAATTCTACAACTCCATCGATTAATGCAAACAAAGTATGATCTTTACCCATACCAATGTTTTGACCAATGTTATGTACTGTTCCGCGTTGACGAACGATGATATTACCTGCTTTCGCAAATTGACCACCAAATATCTTTACGCCAAGTCGCTTGCTTTCCGATTCACGACCGTTCTTTGAGCTACCAGCCCCTTTTTTATGTGCCATTTTCTTCTATTTTTGTCGGTTAAGCTACAATTTCTTTAATAAATAACTCTGTGAAATTCTGACGGTGACCGTTGCGTTTACGGTATCCCTTACGACGTTTTTTGTGGAAAACAATTACTTTCTCACCACGAACATGTGATAATACTTCACAAACAACTTTTGCGCCTGCAACTACCGGAGCACCTACAGTGATAGCACCTTCATTGTCAATCAGTAACACTTTGTCAAATTCAACCTGAGAACCTCTTTCGGCCTCTTCCATGCGATGGATAAACAGTCTTTTTCCGGCTTCCACCTTAAACTGTTGTCCTAAAATCTCTACGATTGCGTACATTTTTTAACGACTTTTCTGATTACATCGGGAAGGTGAGGTGCCTTAGGCATTGCTTCTTGGTTACCTTATCCGAAACGAGGTGCAAAAATACAATTTTATTTTTAATCTGCAAAGTGTTGTGTCAAAATTATTTTCATTTGTATGAAAAATGATGCTATCCTGACTCTTAGAATGTTAGTTTATACGGAAACAACAGACAATTAAGTTTATCCGATTTTCAAGGATGTCATGGTTAAAGAGCCCATCACAGCCTTATCATTAAAGAAAGACAATTCTTCATTTCCGTTTTTTAATGCTAAAGCATAAAGCAGGGGCAAATAATGGTCAGGAGTTGGTACAGCCATTTGTACTTCCCTACCCAATAAATCATAATTAATTAATTTTTTATGATCATCTGCCACAATAAGTTTTTTTAATATCTCATTAGCTTCTAATGCCCAATCAAATCCGTATTCTTCATAGTCCGGTTTATCCCATGCTACTTTGCGCAGGTTATGTACAATATTTCCACTTCCTATTATCAAAACACCTTTATCCCTGAACGAAGCCAATTCCTTTGCCAGCTCATAATGCTCCTTTGGCGATTTATTATAATCCAGGCTCATCTGTATGACCGGAATTTCTGCTTTTGGATACATCCTCCGAATAAAGCTCCAGGTTCCATGATCCAATCCCCATTTTTCATCAGCCTGAACTTGTGTACCGGTAATTGCTTTGATTGCCTCTTTGGCTAATTCAGGATTTCCGGGTGCCGGGTATTGTATTTCGTATAATTCGCTCGGGAAACCACCAAAGTCATGAATAGTTGGTGGAGTCTGCATGGCGGTCACATGAGTTCCCCGTGTTTCCCAATGAGCAGAAATACAAATAATTGATTTTGGCTTTGGAATTGTTTCACCCAGTTTTTTCCAGGTTTCTGTAAATTCATTTTCTTCAATGACATACATAGGACTGCCATGACCAACAAACAACACAGGCATTCTTCCTGTGTTGTTTGAAGAATGAATTAAATTATTCTGATTCGTAATATTCATTATCAATTTTATTTAAATAGAACAACCAACTCTTATACCTGCTAAGCAGATGTTTTCACTTTCAATTAACTGATTGAGAATTCAACATCACAAAGTATTTTCACTTTGTCTGCAACGAGAACACCTCCGGTTTCCAATGCTGCATTCCATACCATACCCCAGTCTTTTCTGTTTATTTCACCGGTAACTGAGAATCCTGCTTTCTTATTACCCCAGGGATCGGTCATTAAACCTCCGAATTCCACGGATAAAACAACTGGTTTAGTAATGCTTTTTATGGTCAGTGTTCCGTTAAGTTCATAATTTTCTTCGTCCTTTTGAGTCATTCCTGTTCCTTCAAAAACAATCTCCGGATATTTTTCAATATCAAAGAAATCAGCACTTTTTAAATGGGCATCGCGGTCAGCAGCTTCTGTATCAATCGACGCTGTCTTGATGGTAACATTTACTTTGGTGGTCGAAAAATCATTTTCAACCATACTTGCTTTTCCTTCAAATTCTTTGAAACTACCCAGGACATTTGAGATCATAAGATGTTTTACCTTAAACTGGATTTTGCTATGCGAAGAGTCAATAACTCCCTGCAGGATTTTTTTTTCTGTTGCTTCCATTTTTTTAAATTTGAATGTTTAATTAATATGTTGAACTTAATGATTATTTACCTAACCCAAGTTGAGTCATGTAGGTCTGGTTATCCCAAAACAGATATTCTTCTATCATAACGCCATTTTCCCAGATACCAACGGTACACATTGGAAGACTGAACGTTTTTCCGGTAGGTTGAATAAATTTTCCTCCTCCGATAGGCATTGGAATCGTAAATGTACCTGTCATTACTCCGGTAACACAAGTCATATTACCTGAACCAAAACGGACAGGATGAATTTTAATCTTGGTATCAGGAGCATAGACAAACATTGCACTAAGGTCAGCAATATGTCGTTCAATACCCATGGTATAATGTCCATCAGGCCAGTTTACTTTAATGTTTTTAGCATGGCTTTCATGCAAACGAACCCATTGTTGATTACTGAACACGGTGAAATCGAGTGTGTCAAATTTTTGAAGGTACTGGGCAACCTGTGCATTGCCGGCAGTCAGTGTTTTGATCTGAGCACGCAAAGCTGCAATCTCTTTTTGGCTTTTTGATTCTTTTTGTGCAGGTGTATTTTGGACTGCACCGACTGATACTGTAATGAAAAGCATTGCCACGAAGGCAACATAGACTAATTTCTTCATTGTTTTTCTTTTTCCGGATTAATAAAATTGAAACCATTTTAATAATGCAAAGATAACATCGATAGAAAACCAATCGGTAACAGTATTTGGAAAATGAGTGGTACTTTTAGGTAATTATTGCACGGGTTATTTCCCTGAATTGTGTTGGCGTAACGGATAGCTTATTCCGGAACACCCTTGAAAAATAAGACTTTTCATTGTAACCCAGATCATAACCTATTTCAGAAACTGATTTATCGGAATGAATCAACAGGTTTTTAGCTTCAATAAGCTTCCGTGTTTCAATGATTTCTGAAACACTTTTCTGGAAATTATTCTTGCAAATAATGTTCAGGTTTCTTTCTGACATATTCATTTTTTCAGCATAAAACGAAACTCCTTCATCTCTCCGGTAATTTTCTTCCAGAATTTTCAGGAAATTATTAAAGGTTGCTATTTGTGACGCTTTTACAGAACTTTCAACTGGGATATTCCTTTTTCGCTCTGCTTCTACCATGGATATTAATCCGGTAGTTAGATAACGAATTGTCTGAAAATCAGGATTCTCTTGTTCATATTCAAGCTGAATGATTTCACATAGACTGGTAAACCGGGCAGAACAGCCATTGGAAGCCAGGGGTATGCTGGTAGATGCAAAGAAATTGGAATAAAAGCTTAACTTGGAATCAGGGATAAATTCATTCTGATAATTAATAATCCAGCCTCTCAAATCATCATGTTCTACCACCCGATGCATTTTACCCATTGAGATATAACTCAACGAAGGAGCTTTAATAGTTTCTGCCTGATAGTCAATATAATGTTCCAGGCTGCCCTCAGTAACAATAACTATTTCCTCAAAATCATGATAATGCGCATCTTCCCGTTTTGCCCGAAGATTCTCAACAACTTCTTTCGTTATTTTAAATATATGAAAAGGCTTATCCATCTGATAATAAAATGATTGTTTATGAATTATGAATTAATCACCCTGCCCATCCTTCCCTGTCCAGGTTGCGGTAATTGATGGCTTCCGCCAAATGGTTAGACTGTATATTTTCAGAATCATCCAAGTCGGCAATTGTGCGGGCTACCTTGATGATCCGGTCATACGCCCTGGCCGATAAATTCAACCGTTGCATGGCATTCTTCAACAACTCAGAGCCTGGTTTGTCAATCCTGGCAAATTCCCGCATTTGTTTTGATGACATTTGTGCATTGCAATACACGCCCTCAATCTCCCGGAATCTCACCTCCTGAATCTGTCTGGCTTTTATGACCCGATCCCGAACTGTCGCGCTACTTTCCGACTCTTTCATTTCCGAAAGTTTTTCAAACGGCACCGGAATTATTTCAATATGTATGTCTATCCGGTCGAGTAATGGTCCCGATATGCGGCTTAGGTATTTTTGCACGACACCCGGTCCGCATACACAGTCCCGGTCAGGATGGTTGTAATAACCACATGGGCAGGGATTCATGGATGCTACCAACATAAAGCTGGCAGGATATTCTATGGCAAATTTAGCACGTGAAATGCATATCTTACGGTCTTCAAGGGGCTGACGCATGACTTCCAGCACGGTACGTTTAAATTCAGGCAATTCATCCAGAAAAAGCACACCATTGTGAGCTAAGGATATTTCACCCGGTTGCGGGAATGTTCCCCCACCGACTAATGCTACATCAGAGATGGTATGATGGGGACTTCGGAATGGTCGTTGTGATATCAGGGAAGTATTGCTGTCAATATTTCCGGCAACAGAATGGATCTTCGTGGTTTCCAGTGCTTCCTGGAGTGACAGGGGAGGCAATATAGTTGGTATTCTTTTGGCCAGCATCGATTTGCCGGCTCCGGGAGGTCCTACCATGATAATATTATGTCCGCCGGCTGCAGCCACTTCCAGTGCTCTTTTCACATACTCCTGCCCTTTCACATCAGCAAAATCTATTTCTGATAGATTCAGGTTACTGAAAAACTCGTCCCGTGTGTTTACAATGGTTGGGTCAAGAGTTGATGTTCCGTTAAAGAAATCAATCACTTCCGTAATACTTTCAACTCCGTAAACGTTCAGATTATTAACTACAGCTGCTTCCCGGGCATTTTGTTTTGGTAATATAAATCCGGTATAGCCTTCTTCACGGGCTTTAATGGCAATGGGCAACACACCTTTTATCGGCCTCAATCCACCATCCAGTGATAACTCACCCATGATCACATATTTACCCAGACTTTCCTCTTTAAGGGTATTCGAAGCAGCCATGATCCCTATGGCCATGGGCAAATCATATGCCGAACCTTCTTTGCGGATATCAGCCGGCGCCATGTTAATGACAATCTGTTGATGTGGAAACTTATTTCCGGTATAACTCAGTGCAGAAGCTATGCGCTCATGACTTTCTTTTACGGCATTATCCGGCAACCCGACATGTAAAAACCGTAC
>Ga0302205_10000250_pt1 | contig 24404 bp, 11 predicted proteins | sample II_Fen_E1_3_FD_194582 | JGI IMG/M metagenome (GOLD analysis project Ga0302205, IMG submission 194582) | Peat permafrost microbial communities from Stordalen Mire near Abisko, Sweden - II_Fen_E1_3 | ecosystem: Environmental > Terrestrial > Soil > Wetlands > Permafrost | place: Sweden: Abisko...
CAACGGCGATACCATCTGGGCCATCGATGCCACCAGTGACGGTGTGGCTGTAGTCGGTGAAAACAATTACAAGTTCATGCCCACCTATTTGAGCCGCATTTTCAATAAACGTGGTCTGACAAATATAGATTACGAAACCTTTTACGATCGTGCCTATACGGGAGAAAATATCCAGAATGCCACCGTCGTGACCAAAGACATGTACGCCGAAAACGGTATCGTCCATGCCGTTGACAGGGTCAACAAGCCCCTTCCCAATCTGGAAAACTTGATTTCAGCAGATACCACCTTTTCTACATTTGCAAAAATTCTGGATACCCACAACCCAAGCGGCGACTATATTTTCAAGACGTTTGTTTCAGACGATGCCCTGACACAATATTATAAGGAGTTGTACCCTGCAAAAAACATTGACAAGGTTTATGTCAAGTTCTACACCGCTCTTCCCGTTTCTCCGAGTACCGAAAAGGTAGGATTTACGGATAAGCTGGCTGAAACGACGGGTTATACGATGGTGCTTCCAAACAACAAATCCATACAGAAATTCTACAACGAAAAAATCAAACCTTTTGCTGCCAAATTGGGCTACGCTTCCATCAACGATGTTCCGGTCAGCCTTTGGTCTCTTTTTCTGAACTCACACATGAGCAAGGATTTGATCTGGCCTTCCCGTTTTTCAAGTTCCATGAACGCCAACAGTGAATTCTACAATGGAAAGGGCAGTAATGGAAAGAGCTTCGCCGACATGAATTTCAAATCGACCAAGGTGGCCAGCAATGGTTTCCTATATACTCTGGACGATACGACCTACATCCATCCGAAACAATTCGAAACGGTGTTCGGTCAGTTGTTGCTGGATCCGGCTTATTCCTGGATGGCTGCCGCACTGAACAAATATTACGGTTCCGCCTTGCAGGATGAACTGATGCGTAGTCCGCTGAATGGTTATGATTCAGAGTATTACATAGTCTTTCTGATCTCTAACACGGCATTGGCCCGTAACGGATATTCCATGACCATCACCGACGGTGAACCGAGTTTTGCCAATCAGGATTGTTCCACCGGACTTCTTACTGCTGAAGAACGATTGAAGCGCCTCATTCGTTCCTGTGTGTATGTGCGTATCCGCAACAGTCAAATGGAAAATACCTTGACCAACTTTTTCGCCAAAGGTCAGGTCGCAGCTCCGACCAATTGCTATAGAAATTATGGTTTCGAAGTTGCAGTGAATTATTATGGGGATATGGTGAAAATGCTATGCCCCGCAGGTGCCGCCAGTCAGAGTTCCGTGCAAATCCAAATGCTTGGAAAATACGATTACGGCACCAGTTCCTACTTGGTTGGCACGAAAATGACCGATTTGAAATTCAACAACGGTGTGGTTTATTCTCTGGGTCCCAATGACATACTCGACTATTGCAATTCACCGGTCACCTGGGATGAAAAGACCTTGGGCACCTACTTGTTGGATCAAGCCTGCGTGAACGACGTTAATCTGACAACTTACAAGTCCTATGCCACCAAAGTGTTGTTTTCGACCACCTCCACAGGATGGACCATGCCCGAAGAAATCGGCGTCATGGACCAATTGACCATTTTGGCTCCGAACAACACCGCCATGGCCAAAGCACAGACCGACGGCTATTTGCCCAAATTAGCGGATCTGAACACCGATGCAAACATCAAGAAAGCCCGCGATTTCCTGCTTTTGCATATTTTGAACGGCAGGGTGATGGTGAACGATATGGATACCACCAAGATGAACGGTACCGGGGTCATTTACGACAACAAGACTTCCTCCTTCGCCACGGCCGTGACCTTGCCTTCCTATTTTGTGAGCGGCAAGAACACAATGATGGTGGATATTACGAAAGCGTCCGATGGCTGCCTGCAATTTCAGACTTCCTCCTCCACATCGACTTCCGTCAATGCCACTCCGGTGAAAATAACCTTGAGCACTCAGACCAACAATAAGAAGTACAGCAACTTGTATTGTCGAAGAGGTGTGATCCATGAAATCAACGGCTACTTGCCCTGCACCCCCATTCAGAAATAACCGAAAACCTGAACCATGAACTCAATCAAGAAACATATGCAGGTTTTGGCAACAGCCTTTTTGCTTGCCTTCAGCCTTTCGTCAGCAACTGTTTACGCTCAGACCAAGATTATTGTCCGTGGCACGGTGGTGGACCAGAATTCGAAAGAAAGTCTGTCCTACGTCAATATCGTGGAAATGGATAACGACAATCGCTTCGTTTCAGCCGGTCAGACCGACTCCGACGGAAAGTTTGTTATGAACATCAGCAACCAACCTGGTACTAAGTTGGCATTCACCTTCTTAGGATACAAGAAACAAATCATACCCGTTGGAACCAAAGCTGTTTTCAACATCAGTTTGGAATCCAACGAACAGATGTTGCGGGAAGTTTCCGTCACTGCACAGAAATCGGTCAACGACGGGATGATGAACGTGAAGGAACGCAATATGACCGTGGCCTACAGCAAAATCGATGCCAAGAGCCTGGAAGATTTGCAAGTCGCTTCCATCGACGATGCCCTGCAGGGTCGTATGGCCGGCGTGGATATCGTGGCTACTTCGGGTGAACCCGGTGCCGGCATGAGCATCCGCATCCGTGGTACCACGTCCATTAATTCCTCCAGCGATCCTTTGATCGTCGTGGACGGAATTCCGTTCGAAACGGTCATTGACGAGAACTTCGACTTTGCCACGGCGGACGAAGAACAATATGCCACGTTGCTGAATGTCGCTCCTGCCGACATTGAAGAAATCGTCGTGTTGAAAGATGCTGCCGCTACCGCCATTTGGGGCTCCAAGGGTGCCAACGGCGTACTGCAGATCAAAACCAAACGCGGCACCGTCAGCAAACCTAAATTTCAGTACACTTTCAAGGGTACGAGTGAAAATGCTCAGAAACCCATTCCCACCTTGAATGGCGACCAGTACACATCGTTTGTCATGGAAGCCAAGCAAAATACGGCCGAAGCGGGCATCGGTACCGTCATGACGCCGCTGGCATTCCCGGAATTTTTCTACGACCCCAAAAATCCGTATTATTACTACAATTTCGGACAGAACACGGATTGGGCCCAAGCAGTAACCAAAGACGGTTTCACTCAGGATCACAACGTATCGTTGTCGGGTGGGGGAGACAAAGCCCGTTATCGCATGTCCATGGGTTACCTCAGTCAGGACGGAACGGTCATCGGTCAAACCTACGACCGTCTGACTTCCCGCGTCAACCTCGACTATTTCGTTTCCGACAAAGTGCGTTTCTCAGCCGACATCGCCTATACCTGGGGTGACAAGGAAGGAAACTATGCCACGGACGTACTTTCCAAGTCCTACACCAAGATGCCCAACCAGAGCATTTATGAATACACCAACGGCGGCGATATGACTTCGGTTTATTTCTCGCCTGAAGTCACTCCTCAAGGTACTTGGACACCAGCCAGCGACGGTGGTATCTACAACACGGTGGCCATGGCCAAATCGAGCACCAACAAGGTCATTTCAGAACGCGTGGTGCCCACCTTGACCCTTCAATACCAATTTCTGCCGGAAACCTTCCGTTACCAACTCGATGTAGCCTTTGACATCAACAACACCAAGACCAACAAGTTCCTGCCACAGATAGCCACCGGGAGTTCCTGGTACGAATCGAGCGTGAACCGCAGTGTGGATACGGAATCAAAATCCTTTGGCGTTCAGACCTTCAACAAGTTGTTCTTCACGCCCAAATTGGGTAAGGATCACGACTTGGTCACCATGGCAGCACTTACGACCAGCGACAGCCGCAGCCAGTCGCAGGGACGCGTCTCCTCCAACACCGCATCCATTTATCTGCAGGACACACCGTTCTCCAATTATTCCGGTACAGATAAAACCGGAATCAGCTCGAGTTCCAATCAAGTGCGTTCAATGTCCGCGCTGATCAACGTCAACTACGCTTATTTGGACAAATACATCATCGGCGGTAGCGTGCGCTACGAAGGAAATTCTAAGTTCGGCAGCAACTACCGTTATGGTGCCTTCCCTAGTATCTCAACACGCTGGCGTGTTTCCAACGAGTCGTTCATGCAGAAATTCAAGAACTTGAACGAACTCAGCCTTCGTGCCAGTTTCGGGGTAAATGGCAACTCGCCGAATGGCAACTACCTGTCTTACAGTATGTACGATACCTATGCCTACCAATATATGGGTCAGAACGGGGTGTATGCACAAAACATGAGCCTCGACAACCTGCGTTGGGAAAAGGCCATTCAATACAATGCCGGTCTGAACTACATCGGGTTCAACAACATGATCAACATCGATGTGGAAGTCTACCGCAAACGCACCAGCGACCTGTATTTTAACAATGTGGCCCTGCCTACGACCTCTGGGTACACCGGCATCAACATGAACGTCGGAACCATGGACAATCAGGGTTGGGAACTCAGCGTCCTGACAACGCCTGTACGGAGCAAAAAGTGGAAAGTGGATTTCAACTTCAACATTGCCCGTTCGGTGAACATCATCCGCGATCTTTCCCAATACATTGCCCTGGAAAAAGGGGTGACCACTTCCAACGGTCAGTATCTGTCTGTCATTCAGATTGGTCAACCCCTCGGTTCCTTCTATGGATACCAATACGACGGTGTCTATTTGAACAAGGACCAGACCATTGCCAAGGATAAGAACGGCAACAAAATTTACGACATCGACGGAAACCCGGTGTATCAAAAGTTCGGTTATCCCACCACCAACTATCAGTTTCAGGAAGGGGATGCCCGGTATAAGGATGTGAACCACGACGGAAACATCAATTACCTCGACGTGGTTTATTTGGGCGATGCCAACCCGCTGTTCACCGGCGGTTTCGGTCCGACCATCAATTATATGAACTGGACGGTGGCTTCCTACTTCTATTTCCGTTACGGCAATGAAGTGGTGAACAGCACCAAGATGGAAATGGAAAACATGTACGATTTCGACAACCAGAGCACCGCGGTGCTGCGTCGTTGGAGAAGGCCGTACACGGATGCAGCAACAGCTCCCGACAATCTCTTGCCCAGAGCTCTTTTTGGTTACGGTTACAACTGGTTGGGTTCCGACCGCTATGTGGAAGACGGTTCCTTTCTGCGTTGGAAGAGCTTCACGCTCAGTTACCGTTTACCGAAAACACTGCTCAAACCATTGGGTATCACAGACTTCAAGCTGAACTTCACGGCTCAGAACATTTATGTCTGGACCAATTACACGGGTATGGATCCTGAAGTTTCCATCGGCGGATCCAGCATCTATTCCGTTGGGTATGACCGGACTAGGGCGCCCAAAGCCAAAGAATTCGCTTTTGGAGCCACCGTATCCTTCTAATTCTGCAATCTATGAAAACAATGAAAAAAATAGGAATCTGTTTCATCAGCCTGCTCATCGGACTGAGCTTCACGTCCTGCGACAAATGGCTGACGCTGCAACCGGAAGATGGTGTGACCTTTTCGGATTATTTCAAGAGTCAGTCCGACGTGGATGGCCTGGTAGTCGGTATTTATTGCGAAATGATGGATGCCGCCTACATCAAGAATCTTTTCCTTTGGGGAGAACTTCGCGGCGATATGCTGACCGGTGGAACCAAGCCTATGGCGTCCTACACGTCCGTCATATCCGGCGAAATAAGTTCGTCCAACACCATTTGTCAATGGAGCGGTTTTTATTCGGTCATCAACAATTGCAACATCGTTGTCAAGTTTGCCGATTACCCCATCAAGAAAAATCTGGATGCTTCCTACACCCAGAAGGAAGCCGATGAATACAAGGCTGAAGCGCTTGCCATTCGTGGCTTGACCTACTTCTACCTGCTGCGTTCGTTCGGAGAAGTTCCCTTGGTCCTGGATGCATCTTTGTCGGATGCACAGAATTATTCCATCGCCAAATCGAGCAAGGAAGTGGTGATGAAGCAAATCATTTCCGACCTGACCACGGCCGATTCATCACTGACGCCGTCCTACAATGCCGACAAACAGAAAGGTCGCATCACGAAATGGGCAGTCAAGGCCATTCTGGCAGACGTCTATCTTTGGAACGAAGAATATGTGAAAGCACAAAAATGTTGTGATGCCATCATTTCTTCCGGCAAATTCAATATGATTCCGGTGGAACGTTCCTTGGTTTACATTGAGGCAACAACGGTACAGCAGGCCGATACGGTCTATTATGCCGATGATTCGCAGGTTTCCAACATGTTCAATGCTGTTTATTCAACCGGCAACAGTACGGAAAGCATTTTTGAACTGAATTTCAACGAAACCAAGACCAACGGTCTGTGGGATTTGTTTTCTGCCTCCAAAAACGTGCTCGTCGCCAATACGGAAAACATTGAATCCAACTACTTCCTACCGTATACGGCCGATCCCAACGTTTTCGACATTCGTTCCAAATCTTTTGCCTATAAGGGAACGATCATCTGGAAATACATGGGTCTGACTCGGATGGGTTTGTCCAGAAACTCGGCACAATCCTCTGCCGACTGGATTTTCTACCGGTATCCGGAAATTCTGTTGATGAAGGCCGAAGCCCTGATTGAAGAATCCAAGGTCGATTCCAACCAAGTCAAACTGTCTGCTGCGCTGGATCTGATCAAACAGGTGCGCACTCGTGCCAATGCTTTGAAGAATACCGAAGTCAACTTTACGGAAGGCATCATCAAACCGACCGAGCTGGAAAGCTACCTGCTCAACGAACGTGCCCGTGAATTCATGTTCGAAGGCAAACGCTGGTTTGACGTGCTCCGTTTCGCCAAACGCAACAACTATGAAAACCTGGACTACTTGCTGAACCTCGCACTGAACACTTCAGCCCCGTCTGAAAAACAGAAGAGCCTGCAGACCAAGTACAAAGATACGCGCAGCCATTATTGGCCCATTTATGTGACCGAGCTGGAAAACAATCCGAAACTCATTCAAAATGATTTTTATGAAACCAAATAACAGAAGCATCCTGCAACTCAGCAAGCTGATCGGCTTGTTGTTCGTCACCGTGCTGATTTCCTGCGGTGACCCGAATGCCAACATGCATTACGCCACCAGTGATGTGCCAATGATCGACGATTACATGTCGACCAAAGACAGCAGTCTGACCGAATTTGCCGCCATCATCGAAAAAACCGGCTATCAGGGAACCTTGCATGCATACGGCACCTATACCTGCTTTGCTCCGACCAACGCCGCCATCAATGCCTGGTGTCAGGAAAAATTCGGGGTGTCTTCCTGGAAATCGCTTTCAGTCGATACCTTGAAAGACATGGTCCGTTTTCACCTCATCAACGATACCATTTCCACCTCTTATTTTGAGGATGGCCGTCTCAGTACGCCGAATGGGCTGAAAAAATACCTCACGACCAGCACCAAATTGGACAATGAGAACAAGACCTACATCGAAGTGAACCGTCAGGCCAGAATCATTGAAAAGGACATTTACGCCGAAAACGGGATCATCCAAAAGATCGATGCCGTTTTGACGCCCAATACCAATACGGTTTGGCAGGCCATCAAGTCGGAATTCCCCGCCAATGAATACACCATTTTCACTGCTGCGCTGGAACAATCGGGCATGGACACCGTGTTGAACAAGCAACTGGCCGATACCACCTGGTTTACCTTATTGGCTGAACCCGATGCTGTCCTTCAAGCCGCCGGCATCAATTCCGTCTCGCAACTCATCGACACGATGGCCGTGATTCGTCCCGATGTGAAACAACGGGCCAACTTGTTGGATTTGTATGTAAAATACCATGTGGTGCCGTCTTTGGCTTATGTGGCCGATTTCATGAAAGTTTCCACGGAAGAAACATTGGTTGACGGAGAAGTCATCACCGTCAAAGTGAATCAACTGGATGTGGTCCTCAACAAATTCACCTATGCCGAAAATTCCGATCCAGGTGTCATGATAGACCGGAATGTCGATTACACGGACTTTAGCTGCCGCAACGGTGTGATTCACACCGTGAAGACCTTCATGCCTCCCAGACTTAGGCAGCCGATGCCTGTCTATTGGGATATTGCCGAACAACCTGAACTCACTGCTTTAAAGGAATTCCGCAAGGATGGAACCATCATCAATTTCACGGAAGGCGAATTGTCTGAAATCAAATTTTCGGCAGCTTCAGCCGGAAAAGGCATCCAATATGCCTGCAGCAAAGTGTTCGGCCTTAAATTCCAATATGTGAATTACGATTACCTGTATTTTGGTGTGAATCCGAGCGAACTGACCTGGGTGGAAATGAAAACGCCGCTGCTTATTGCCGGAACCTATAAAGTTTGGGTCTGCTGGCGTCGTGTGGATTACGTGATGACGTTTCGTACCTCCTTTTTGCAGGCCGGACAACCCACGCAAGTATTCCCGAACGTGTACAGCACCTACGATTATGTTCCGACCGGACAAACAGAAGCACAGCTTTTGAACAGCGGATGGAAATATTATGTGGCCAAGCAACCGTACTCCAATTCCAGCCGTGCCATTGCCGACGACGGTAAGGTTTTCGTTTCGCGCGTGCTCGGTACCATCACCGTTACCAAAACGGGCCGCCATACCTTGCGTTTCGAGGGTTTAACGGGTACGAACAAGGTTTACTGGGATATGATTCATTTCATTCCAGTCGGTGACGACCAGGTTTGGCCGCGTTTCGATGTCCTAGGTCATGAAATCTATAAAAATACGCCTTGTAATGCCGTTTATCCGTTCGACCAAGCATGCAGCACCAATAATTAATAAGTGACTATGAAGAACACTAGTTTTAAATATACCCTCCTGACGCTGTTGTGCCTGCCTTTGGCATTCACTTCCTGCAGCGACTGGGATGCGCACACGGCGATCACGGACGCCAACCTGGGGAAAAACGCCCTGGAGGTCATTCACGCCGACGCCGACCTGACCATTTTTTACGATATGGTGGTCAAAGCGGGTTACGATACCATTCTGAGCCAATATCCTGCCTGTACGGTATTTGCGCCGGTGAACAGCGCCTGGAGTTCCGTCGGGACGGACAGTTTAGACGTGGTCAAGGGCATTGTCGGAAGCATGATCACTTCCCTCAAGTTCCGTGCAAGCGATGCGAAATTCTCAGGCAAAATGCTCACAGTCAATGGTAAATCCATGAAGTTCGATGCTGCCACGCAAACCTTCGAAAACGCCACCATCACTACCGCCGACATCCTTTCGTCCAATGCCTTCATTCACAAGGTAAATCAGGTGGTTCGCCGCAAGGACAATGTGTGGGAATACCTCGAAAAGCATACCGAATTCAAGCAGGTTTCTGAAATGATGAGCATGAATACGCTGGTGATGGACCCTGTCAAGAGCCTTCAAATCGGTATCGACGACGATGGCCGAATTGTATACGACACCGTTCTGATGCAAACGAATCCGCTGTTGCAGAAATATCCCCTTGATAATGAGGATTCTTCCTACACCTACGTTATCATAGCCGACGATGCCTACAACAATACGGTCGATCGTTACAAACCCTATTTTAAGACTGCTTCTGCCCCAACGACGGATTCTCTGGTCCGTTTCAACATCTGCGAAGACTATCTGTTCCACGGTGTCGTCACTCTCGCCGATCAATTGAACGTGAACGGAGTGCTCGTACCCCTGACTTCAGCCGCCTTGCTTCAAGATCCGATTGAATGCAGCAATGGCAAGGTGTACATTTTGAGCGCTGCTAAAATCATGATGGCCAACAAGATCAAACCCATCCGGATAGAAGGAGAAAATTACACGCGATGCATGAACGCTTCGTTCCTGTACAAGCGCTACAAACGTTGGGCGAGCGGCAATTACGATGTCATGTTGAGTGGCTCGACCCTTTATGAGCAAATGACGTATTCTTCCACCAGTGGTAATTGGTTCAACGGCATCAATTACTGGATTGAATATAAAGCTCCGGTTTACAATACCAAATACAAGATACGTTATGTCGCTTTGGATGACCTTGGAGCTTCGATGGAAGGTTTTCTGCTGACTCAAAAACTGTTTGTTTCGCTTCCGGGAAAACCGGTTTTGTCCAAGAAGACCGGTTCCAACATCAACGGCATCGCCAATAATTTCAAAGGAGATACCTGTTTTGTCGGACAGACCTACTGCGGTGCTGACATTCCAAGTCCGACTGCTTTGTCGCTTTGGACGCTCACAGACCTGGACAACCAATATATCGGTACAAAACTGACGACCCCGAACAGCGACATTCTGGATGTAACCAACGGTGGCATATACGGTACGCTGACCATGTGGCTTTGCAACACGCCGCAAAAGAATTATGCGCTGGCAGGTCCGCTCTTCCTGGATTACATTGAATTGGTTCCTCAGGTAACTGAATAAGTAAAACCATCTAAACACGTACACATGCGATACTTAAAAACGATATTGATGGCATTCGTCCTGTTGGGCAGTTTTACTGTCTTTGCCCAGGATGCCCCGAAAACGACGAAGATGGTTTTGTCTGGTTTTGTCTACGATGCGGTGAGCAAGCAACCCATTCCCGGTGCGTCTGTCGGTATTGCCGACGTCACTTCCACTTTTACGGATGAAAGGGGCGCTTTCGGACTCCATAAGACGGCTCACAACGCTTCCCTGATAGTCAAGGCTACCGGTTATGCCACGCAAGTGGTTCCCATAAAGGGGCAAACAACCTTCACGCTGTACCTGAGCGATGCCAGCCTGAAAACCTCCAATCAAGACCTGTTGATGCCTTTCGAAACCATGGATAAAATCCGGAATTCGGCTTCAGTCTCCACCTTTGACGGTGCATCCTTCAAACAACGGGGTGTCGCATCTTCGGAAGAATTGCTTCAGGGAGCCAGCGGTTTGAATACGATTGCCCGTTCAGGAGCAGTGGGCAGCGGTGCCAATTTCTACATCCGCGGTTTCAACTCCATGAATACCAACACGCAACCATTGATCGTGGTGGACGGCATGCCCTTCGACAACAAGGCCTACGGTACTTCCCTGATAGGTGGCAACATGACCACGCCGCTTTCGTACACCGAAGCCAAAGACATCGAAAACGTCACCGTCATCAAGGATGGAACGGCCTTGTACGGTTCCAAAGGTTCCAACGGTGTGATATTGATCACCACCCTTCGTCCCAAGGAAATGACGACCAAAATCAATTTCCACGCCTATATGGGTGTCAATGGGGCTCCCACGCAGCGTTATCAGATGATGAAGGCCGGCGAATACCGTTCCTACCTCTACGAAATGCTTCAAAGCAGTGGAAAATACAGTCAGACGCAATTGCAAGACCTACCATATTTCAACACCGTTAAACCGTACGAACAAAAATGGGGTTGGGAAGGCAACGCCAATTATTACCGGTACAATCAGTCTACCGACTGGCAGAACGTGGTGTTCCGCAACAGCATGAGCAGCAACTACTACATCGACATCAAAGGTGGTGACGATGTGGCTGTCTTTGCCCTGTCATTGGGTTACATGAAACACGAAGGCATTGTCACCGGCACCGATTTCAGCCGTTATACCGCTCGATTCAATTCACAGTACAACATGAGCAAAGATTTCATCCTGACGGCCAACATGAGTTTCAACTATGGTGAAAAGAATTTGAAGGACGAAGGCAATGTGACCACCAATCCGTTGATGATCGCTTTGACTAAGGCTCCGTTCATGACCACCTATTTCTACGATGAAACCAATGTACGGACTGCTACCTTCGAAGGAGCCGACGTACTGGGTGTCAGCAATCCCTGGGTGGCCGTGAACAATACGGTGGCCAAGTCCAAGAACTACCGCTTTTACACCACAATCACGCCTGAATACAAACTGAGTAGGGAGTTGAAACTGGTGGCCAATGTGGGTTTGACTACCGACAAGACGACGGAAATCACCTTCTATCCCATGCAAGGCATGAGCTACGCCGACCATTTGCTGGGACCGGTCACCAATATGATGGGACGTCGTTCCTTGCGCTATTACCAGATTTATACGGACGCCTACCTCGATTTCAGCCATAAGTTCGCCTATGACAACGAGTTGGATATGCGTGGTGGTTTCCGCTATGAGTACAACACCATCGAAGAAGACTGGAGCAAGGGTTACAATTCCTCCACGGACGACATGAAATCGGTCGGTTCAGGTGACCCGGATTATGCCAGAGCCGGCGGTTTTCTGGGTGATACCCGTTGGTTGTCGTATTATGCCAATGCCAACTACAATCTGCACAACCGATATTTCCTTTCTGCCAATGCTTCGTTGGACGGCTCTTCCCGGTACGGCAAGGATGCTCCCGGATTGGTGACCCTGTTTGACACGCCTTTTGCCAGCTTCGGTTCCATTAGTGCCGCTTGGTTGATTTCTTCCGAACCGTTCATGGATATGCCTGCCTGGTTTGACATGGCAAAAATTCGTGCCAGTGTAGGAACGTCAGGAAACAACGACATCGGCGATTATGCCGCACAGAAATACTACACCTCGTCGCCCTTTTACAAGCAATATGGGGTGGTTCGTGCCAATGTGAGCAATACGGAACTTCAATGGGAAACGGCTGTGAAAAGAAACATCGGACTCGATGCGTCCTTCCTGAAGGACCGTTTGCAACTCACGGTTGACCTATACTCGAATACAACCAACAATCTATTGTGCAGCAGACAGTTGACTTCCGACGTGGGACTTTACACTTATTGGGACAACAATGGAACGCTGAGCAACAAGGGTGCAGAAGCCTCTTTGCAAGGTCGTATACTGAACGGTAAAGTCAAATGGGATGCCGGTATGAGCGTAACCAAAAACAAGAATACGCTGATGGAATACGGTGACACACGTTCGCTGACAACTTTTGAAGGCGGAACCATATTGACCGAAGTGGGGCACCCCATCGCACAGTTCTACGGATACAAGACGGACGGCATTTACAAGACGGATGCTGAAGCCGCCGCTGCTGGTCTGACCACATTGACTTCGAACGGAACCGTCTATTCCTATAAAGGCGGTGATGTGCGGTTTGTCAATACGGATCATTCCGACAACGTCATCAATGCTAAGGATATGACCGTGATTGGTGACCCAAATCCCGATTTCTTCGGTTCATTCAATACCTCCGTAAAATGGAAACGCTTCACAGCCAGTGCTTTGCTGACTTACAGCGTAGGTGGTGATGTCTACAACGTGGTTCGGAAAAACCTGGAATCCATGACCGGTACCTCCAATCAGACGGCTGCCGTGAACAACCGCTGGAGAGCCGACAATCAAAACGCCACCTTGCCCAGAGCAACCTGGAACGACCCGGCCGGAAACGCCCGTTTCTCCGATCGCTGGATCGAAGACGGTTCCTACGCCAAACTCAAAACACTGACCGTATCCTATCAGATTCCCATTCGTAACATGCCAGTCATCCGCGATGCAGAAGTCTATGTGACCGGGAACAATTTGCTCACATTCACCAAATACTTAGGCTACGACCCTGAATTCAATATTTCCCAGAACCCCTTGTACTACGGCATCGACACTGGATTGACCCCTCAGTCCGCATCGGTATTGTTCGGCGTACGAATTGGTTTGTAAGAAACGGTAAAACGATGAAAACAATGAAAAAGAACTATTTGAATAAAGCCGTTTTATCGGTTTGCTGCGTACTCGCACTCGCTTTCACTTCCTGCAAAGGCTTGCTAGATGCACAAGAAGGGGATGTACTGACCGAAGACGAGTTCAACAAGACCACCTACGATGCCGACGTGGCCGTGCTTGGGGTTTACAGCAAATTCATGGGCCTGGCTGAACGCGTTGTCGTATTGAACGAACTCCGCGCCGACATGATGGATGTCACGGCCAATTCAACCGCCGACATGACCGCCCTGAACAACCACACGGAAGATGCGGACAACAAATACTGCGATCCGACACCCTTCTACGAAGTCATCCTGAATTGCAACTCCGCCCTGGCCGCCTTCGACAGAATGAAGGCTTCGAACATTTTGAACGAAGTGAACTACCGGGAACGTTACGGCGATGTCATGGCCATCCGATGTTGGACGTATCTGCAGCTGGGCATCCATTTCGGAACCGTTCCGTATGTCACCGTTCCCGTCGATACGAGAGCGGAAGCCATCGATTCACTGAATTTCCCCAAAAAATCGCTGTCCGAACTGTTGCCGCTGCTCATTGCGGATATGAATTCGCTGAGCTCCCTGAACGATTACTCGGATGTGCAATTGCCCAACTACATCAAACTGGGTTACAGCATCCAGCTTGGATTCGTCAACAAGCGCATCCTGTTGGGTGATTTATACCTGTGGAACAACGAATACCAGAATGCCGCCCAGCAATATTACGATTTCCTGGCAACGGCCAACGAATCAAGAAACCAGTACAAGACTACGTCAGGTACTTGGCAGACCGGAAGTGTACCCGTTGGTTTCTGGATTTCATTCCTGCGGTACAACAATGGGAACGTGAATGCCTACGGCAATATGTGGAAACGCATGTTCTCGCTTCCTTCCAACGATGCTGAACTCCAGTATGAAATGATCTGGGAAATGACCTACGATTACCGCTATGCGCCGACCTATCCCTTTGTGAAACTGTTTGCCAACACAGGCCAAGGTTCCTACATGCTCAAACCTTCGGCTTATGCCATCGACAGCCTATGGGAAAACCAGGTGCAGCGTGACAACGGTTTCAGCTATGATGGTCGCGGACGCGAAGCCAGCTTCGACTGGGTGAACGGCGACCCCGTAGTTATCAAGTACTTGTACGATTATTACACGCAGACGTTGGACAACAACGGAACCATCCACTTGAGCTACAACAGCGTGACCGATGCTTTCAAGCAACAAGGTCGCTGGTTCCTATACCGTTCCGCCATGGTGCAATTGCGTTATGCCGAAGCAGTGAATAGGGCAGGGTATCCCAAGTTGGCCATGGCTTTGGTGAACAGAGGCATTCGTGCTGCTTTCACGGCTGGTTATCCCAGTGAAGTCATCAACAATGTTACTATTCCATATCCGGCACCTTATTTCTTAGATGGAAGTTCTACGACGACCTATACTGGTCCCTGGTACAACAACGTCGGAATTCGTGGCCGCGCCAATTTGAACGGTTACAGCAGACCTGCTTGGGCCACCGCACACATCAACGATACGACCCTACGCAGGGATACGGCGAATTACCGTGCCACCATTCACAACGATTCCATCTTGTGGGCTGAAGAATCCATTCTACAGGAAGCCGGTCTGGAACTTGGTTTCGAAGGACACCGTTGGGATGATTTGCTCCGCATTACCCGTCGTCGCACGGAAGTTGCACCCGGTAACCGCAGTGATTTGCTCAACAGGCAAGTTGCCGCCAAGTTTGCCCTCAAAGGGGAGGCAGCCCCCGACCTAAGCGTTCCTTCCAAATGGTTTTTACCCATGCGGCCCTGATTTTAACCGGTTTTCCCAACCGGAAAGCTCTTAATTGTATTATTTTTGACTTATCGTATCAATTTTAAAATTCATTATTCACTTAACAAATAATTACCTATGAAAAGTAAGTTTACCAAGCTTCTTTGCATGTGTTTCGGATTGATTCTGAGTGCAGGTGTCTACGCCGTAGACGCTTACACCCCTGATTTGGTCTGGACAGGTGCAGCAAAGGATTCGTCGTTCAACAAAACCAGCCTCAACTGGATGACCACGACCGACAGTCTGACAGCCCTGCCGTTTACTGCAGGAAAAAAAGTGTTGATTTCCAATGGTTTGCCTAATGTTGTTGATTCAGTCGCTGGAGTTGCCATTACTCGCAACCGCCGCTACTTGCAGTTGAAGGACAGTCTGGTTTTGGGCGGATTGGTTTTCGATACGCCGAATGCGTACACATTGGGTACGTGGACCTATCCTAACGGAACCGGAAGGGAAATATCCGGTGACTTCCAAATGGTTCAAAGAGGAGCCGGTGTAGTTACGTTGGTTGGCAAAGGTTTCACCGTCAACAATACGCAAGGCACACTGATTGAAAACAACAGCACCCTTCGTGTAAATGGACCTGGTGGAGCTACCAATGCAGGCAACCTCATCGCTGAATCTGCTTTCGGTCCGAAAGTGACCTTTAACAATGGTAGTCTGATGATGGGTAGCGGTAGCAATACCACTTCCACTTTGTTGGGTTATGAAAAAATGAAATGGGACATCGATGTCAAAGACAACACTACCGGTAATTTCACCTTTGACAGATATTGCACCTGGGAAGGTAAAATGACGGGAGCTGCCAACACCGCTTTCAACTTGTACCTCCGTTGCATCCGCGAAGTATTCGGTGGTGATGCCTCCAACTTCAAGGGCACCTTTACGGCTGCTGTCGACCATTCGACCGATGCGGGCACATTAACCCTATTCACTCCAGTAGCCGGTGGCCCAGCCTGTGTGGCCTTTATTTTGGCCGATACTGCCGGTGTCGCTGAATACAACCAGGATGGTTCGCTGCACAATGTGTTGCGCAGAGAAAATTATTTGGCTCAAAGGGATACGTTGGCTTATACCTATGCTACCAGATACCCATTGGGTATGCCCGATGCCACCATCAATCTGAAAGACTCCGTTATCATGATTTGGGGATCGGACTTGACCACTCGTTCCAGTGAAATAACGCTTTCGCGTGACAATTCCATTTGCCGCATCGGTGCTCTTAATGGCACGGCTGCCAGTATTTTGGGCAGCACCAAGCAGGGTTCCTCAACGACCAACCATACCTGGCAGGTCGGTTCCGCCAACACGAATGCCGTATTCGACGGACAGATCATGAACAGTGGATTTAAGTCCAAATCTGGTCTGACCAACAACATAACCAAAGTCGGTACAGGCGATTGGAGATTGACAAATGCCTCACACTCCTTCAATGGTAAGATTTGGGTTCGTCAGGGATCCTTGACCGTTTTGGGCAGAATGACTTCAAATGGCAAATTGGTTGTTGATTCCGGTGCCGTCCTTAAAGGTAGCCCGAATTTCAGTGCCATAAGTTCCTCCGACATCGATGGTACACTCGAAATTGGCGGTGAAGCTTCCACCCATGGTATTGGTTCAGTGACTTTCGGAGCCGGCGACGTCAATGTGAATGCCCATGCCAAAATCCGTGTCGGTTTGGGCCAAGGCAATCGTTGCGATGCCATCAATTATGCCGCCCTCACAACATTTGACGGTGGTGCAACCATGGAATTCTTTGTTGAAGAAGGTCCTGTTGCTGCCGGCGATACATTTAGAGTGCTCATTCCAGTTGCAGCCGCTGCTACAGCTTCTGTTGCAGGTTCTTGCAATATTGTGATGCAGGATGGTTTGGTGCTTGATGTGACCCATCTGTTCGATGACCCCATCTGGGCTGGTACACAGAAAGCCCGTTGCGGTGTCGTGAAAGTGATTTCCAATACCAATCCTGGAGTCTATACTGCTCAAGCTGCTGCCGTCACTGGCGTCAGCCCTGTGGCTAAATCAGCTGTCGGTGTAACCGGTTCCATCAAGGTGACCTACGACAAGAACATTGCTCGCGGTACCGGTGCCATCACCATGGGCGGTGTCGCCTTTGAACCCGTCATTGCTACGAATACCGCCACCATCAATTTCACAGGTTTGGCTGCTGAACCCGATTCCTTTGACCTCGTCATTCCTGCAGGTGCCATCAAGGAATTATCCAACAGTGCCGCCACTGCTGCCTATACTGTACGTTTCTTCCATGACAAAATTGCTCCGGCATTGGTGTCTCAGTCTGTCCGTACCGACTCTGTCATGACTTGGGAAGATGGTAACATCACCTTCACGTTCAGTAAAGCCATCACCGTTGCCAACGCTGCAGGCATCACCATCAACCAAACTCAGTTTGAAAAGGTGAAACCCAGTGTGAGTAATACCGTTTTGACGCTTGGAACAATTGGTTTGAATTATGGCAAGAGCTATACCATCAATATTGCCGCAGGTGCCCTCACAGACGCTGTTGGTAATGCTGGTCCGGCTGTCAGCCTGAATTTCTCGACTGCTGCCGCACAAATTCTCGACAATGTTACCGCTTTTGCTGGTAAAGCGACCGTCAACTTACCCATAACCTTCGAACCGATTCCGAAAGACACAGCCGTTTACCCATTGTGGGCACATGTGAATACGGGTGCAGGTACGTTTGCCGATGGTGAAATGACGTGGACTTCCAACAACTCCAGCAATAAGATCATGTCTGCCTTTACCGGCACTGCCACCAAGTTCAACGTTTCTGCCCGTCGCACCGGTACGGACGCTGTCGGCCTGAAAATCCAGGAAGCTGTTGCTGAATCCAGTGTCTCCAAATGGAGAACCATCAAGGAACTCACCAACGACGACCTTACGTTGACCAAACAGGTATTCTCGTTCAATGTGAGCCCGAACATCCGTTTCATCAAGATTATACCTAGTACGGCTTCTGCCACAGCATCCATCATTGTAAGCGGCTATACCCTCGAAGGCATTCCCGCCTCCATCAAGCAGACCACCGGTGCCTCCATCCATTCCTACGTGGTTCCCACCGGTCTGGCCCTCGAAGGCCTCACCGCCGGTGCTCGCGTGGAAGTGTATGACCTGACCGGTATTCGCAAAGCCAGTATGGTTGCTAACTCTTCGTCCATGATTGTTCCCGTTCAAGGATTTGGCATCGTCAAAATCACTTCAACAGCGGGTACCACGGTTATCAAGGCGTTGGTTAAATAAAGTACCTAATTCTTTTTTAAAGAAGCTGTCTCAAAAGGGCAGCTTCTTTTTTTTCCTTTCGGTTCCCTTGCACCGCTCCCTTTCGTCCAGCGTCATACCCTCCATCTCCACTAGTCCGGGCTTGTGAACGCTCGACTCCGGCACGATTTGCTAGTCTCTTCGAGCCGTCACAAATTGTTTTGCCGAACTCTTCGTGTTCCCCGCACCCGTCCGTCGATGTCGATGTCAAGTACGACGCTTTCCGTTCGGTTCGCTTATCTGGTTGTTTGAAAGCATCTGGATGTCAGAACCAACCATGAACACTTTACGACATCCTGCTCTTCGATGACGAAACCGACCATTTGGGAAGTTACAGCCTAATCACTAATTTAGGCGAAGATATTGTGCAGCACATCGAGTACGTACCCTTTGACGAGGTATTCATCGAGGAGCGCAACTCCACCTAGGGCACGCCATTCAAATTTAATGCCAAAGAGTTGGACGAAGTGACAGGACTGCCATAGTTATTAGGTGAAAATCAAGCTGTTAATCATCCAGAATTATCTGATACAGAAGAAATTATATAAAGCCAGCAACGAACGATTGAGAATTTATCAAAGTGTTTACTTGAAATAAACGGAAAAAATTTATGAACGGATTTATCATGAAAAAAACGACTGTTTTTTATATTACTGCATTACTTTTTTCTCTTTTAAGTTGTACCTGTGAAAACGAAGAAGTCGATTACACAATTAAAATCACTTCAACGAATGTTAGCCTTCTTCCAAGCCAGTCCTATAATATTGGAGCTACTTCGACAAAAAAAATCACTTATACTACTGAGAACAATTTTAATGCAACTGTTTCCGAACTTGGTATTATTACTTCTGGAAAGGTTGGATCAACGAATATCATACTAAGCAATGGTGTTGATTCAAAAACCATTAAAGTCACGACATATAGTACTAATTTGTTGTACCCAGATCCGGTTCTTACTTTTGGGGTATCGAAAAGTACAATAATTACTAAACTTGGAACCCCTTCATATCAAGAATCCAATGGGAATTATAGTAGCATTAGGTATGATGATGCGACAAATACTACAGATGGAACTGGATATTTCTTTACTGATGATAAACTCACAATGGTTCAGACAAGAGTAAAATCTGCTTACTCAAGTCAATTAACTTCATATCTTACAGATAGATTTGTACCTGCTGGACAAATTGATGGAATTTTTGTTTTTTTCAATGCAATAGATGCAGAAAAAGTTACTGTTGGAGTCGGATTGCAATTGTATAATTCGTCTTATTGGAACGTGACCTATTCGCCTTCACAAGTGAAACTTAGCACTCCAATTCCAAAAAAGGGATTTTTTTAAACAGCTTATTTTGATTGTCACGATGGACAAACCACAAATTGAAAACCGACCAGTCCCGATCGACTGAAACCAAATGCTGCACACCTCGTAGCCGAAGCACGCCCAAGGCATTGCAGCAAACTTTACGGTAGTCGAAAAGAACATTTGTGAACTGATAACGGCAATTTTTCAGGTTACCAGTTCATTGCCACTTCACTTTTTTAAAATATCTTTGGTAACTAAACCTTCCAACTTACCAACCATGAAGAAATTCCTGATTGCAGCAATCCTGCTCATTCTTACACCACAGCTCTTTTCTGCGGTTAAATGGTCCCAAAAAATGGCCGATTCCGAAATGAAGCGATTTCCGGAACTCTGGCAATACGATTATGGCAAACGCCTATATTTCGGTTATACCCAAGGCCTGGGTGGCTTGTCGTTCGAAAAAATGTACAAGGCCACCGGAGAGCAGAAATATTGGGATTACGTCTATAAATGGGCCGACACCATCATCGGCAAGGATGGGTCCATTTATTTGTACAAACGTTCGGATTATAACCTCGACATGGTCAATTCCGGCAAAACCCTGTTCGACCTGTATGCCAAAACCAAAGAGCCGCGTTTCCGCATGGCCATGGACAGCCTGATCCTTCAGTTCGACGGGCATCCACGGACGGCTGACGGCGGGTTCTGGCATAAAAAAGTATATACGAACCAAATGTGGTTGGACGGCTTGTACATGGCATCCCCGTTCATTTGCCAGTATGGTGCGACGTTCAACAAGCCCGAATACATCGATATGGCAGTTCATCAGTTGATTACCTGCGCCAAACATACCTACGACCCCAAGGCAGGCATTTTCAAACACGCCTGGGACGAAAGCAAAACGCAGAAGTGGGCAGACCCGGTGACCGGACAATCCCCGAATTTCTGGGGTCGCAGCATCGGATGGTACGCCATGGCATTGGTGGACAACCTGGATTTCATTCCGGTGAATCACCCCAAACGTGCTGAAGTCCTTGCTATTGTGAAAACCATGGCCGACGGCATGAAGCGGTATCAGGATCCCAAAACGGGGCTTTGGTATCAGGTGGTCGACCAGGGTGGGAGAGCAGGAAATTATCTGGAAGGTTCCGTATCGAGCATGATGACCTATTTCTATGCCAAGGCCACCAATAAGGGCTATCTGCCCAAATCGTACCGGAAAGTGGCTGAAAAGTCCTTCAACGGCATTCTGAAAAACCTCATCGTATCCAATCCGGACGGAACCATTTCCATCACCCATTGCTGCGCCGTAGCAGGTCTTGGCGGAACTCCTTACAGGGACGGTTCGTACGAATACTACATTGGGGAAACCGTGCGTGACAACGATGGCAAAGCCACCGGCGTGTTCATGCAAGCCTGCCTGGAACTGAAAAAATAAGGTGTTGTTTTAGTTGATATCTTCGTTTTCAAGGATGTTGGTCGGGACAAATTCCAGGAAGTCGATTTGGAACTGACCGCCGCTCAAACCCTTGACCATGATCTTGTGCGGACCGTCTTTGGGAAAGGTGTAAATGCCTAAGATCTTACGCAGGTTGCTGCCGTTGTAACGAGCGCTGCTGCCAGCATACCAGGACTCGCTGACGGCTTTGAAACTGTTCGGGCCCTTCATGTAACCACGGTTGCGCATCATCTTGTCGTTTTGGAAACCCAAGGCGTCGTCGGCATCTGTACCTGGTGCTATCCAACCGATTTGTACATTCGAACCCAAGGTGTTCAAATTGACCGGAACGCCTGCTGGGACGCCGTCCACATAAAATTGAGCGACACCGCGTCTACCGTTGGATTGATAGCCGAAACGGACTTCGTAGGTGCCTGCGGGAACCGGAGGCGTCGTGACCGTAAAGTCGTAGAGTTTACCGTTCTGAACCACTAAAAAGACTTCGTCCCCTTCGTAATTCATCAGTTTGTCGTGCGCGTTTGAATAGCAAACCACCGTCTGTTCCGTGCAATCCAGCTTATCCAGGTAACCCTTGGGTAATGCGTTGCGGTACAGCAGGGCGGCATTGTCGCTGGGTCTGCCGCGCATGTTGTTGTTGGTCAATTCGGGAAAGATGCTGGCGAAGTCGAAGCGTAAGCGTTTGGAACCCAACTCGCGGACCACGTCCGTGTTGTAAGTCAGCATGTCATTCAATTCGTGGTAATAACCGTTCACGGCTTGATTGTCGTAATTGGTCGGAACGATGCCGATGAAATTCCCGTTTTCGCTGTTGGTGTTGAAGCGGTTGCCCGTTTGGGATATCCGATCGAACTTAACCTCCATCAGGGTGTTCGGGCACATCGTCTCGATGTATTCATACAAATCGACAATGCGGGACATGTGAGCCGTATAATAGTCATTGATAAATTTGGTGTAACTTATCTGTTTGTCAATCAAGTGATAAGCAATGAATCGATTCAAACTGTTCGAACGGTTGGTGATGTCGTCGATGTTGGCATCGGCCGGGTACACTTCGTCGTAAATGCTTTTGGCATACGCTTTCATGGATTCCAGGTTCGTGATGCCGTGCTCCCGCATGGTCTTGTCGCTTTCCATCAACACGGTATAGCCGAACTTTCGGGACGTCGGAGCGTGGCGTTCACTGGCGATGGTCGTATTCACTGCGGCTTCCAGGTCGGCAATTTGCGTAGGTGTGAGGCTATAGGTTTCATCCACCGTTTTAAGGAGCGAATCGACCAGACCGGTGGCTTCCAAGGCCGAGTAAAAGAGCCTGAACGTAGTGTCCTTTGAAATGACGGAGGCAATGCCGTCCCGAACCGGTTCCAGATTCTTGTTGATGCAATGAATGACGCCGTTGTGCACCACAATGTCTTTTTGAATGATTCTCGAGTCTTTGTTGATGAAGGTGTTGGTGTCGCTGAACGATACCAGCAGCGAACGGTCACTCATGGAAAGGACCGGAAGCACGCCTTTGCGGAAATCCACGGCCATAATGGTTGCGCCGTTGATGATGTGGTCGTAGGCCATTAGTTTCAAACTATCGGCGGTGAAGTCCTCGAGCGCATGCTTGCCCTTGAGTTTGTAGAACGTCCGCATGGCAGTGTTGGTCGGGGCAAAGCAGGTGTACGAACCGTAGGAGTTGAGCAACCCTTTGATCTTGGTTATTTCGATCAGTTTGGAGAATTCCGAAAAGCTGGTATCCGCTTGCAGGTACTGACCCATCAGCTTTTCCTTGAAGGTGTACAGGTTTCCGCCCACATCGTCCGAGTTGCAGGAAGTCAGCAAACCAATGCTCAAAAGCATAGCGAAAAGGGCAGTCTTGGATACGATTCGTTTCTTCATAATGCAAATGTAAGTTGTTCTGTACCAAATCAGGATTGAATAACATTCATTTTGGAAGAATATCTTGTCAAAAAACATACTTTTTTCCGCCTGAATACGTTCTATCATTGCCGTTGTTGGCTTTATACCATGATGAATGATTGAATTTATAAAAGGCGAGGTGGAAACACTGACGCCAACCAATGTGATTTTAGAAAACCAAGGCTTGGGTTATTACATCAACATCAGCCTGAACACGTTCGAAAACCTGCAGTCGCAGCCCCGTTGCAAACTCTACATCCATGAGGCCATCCGGGAAGACGCCTACGTGCTTTTCGGTTTCTCCACCAAGGAGGAACGCGCTACTTTTCAGCAACTTATCGGCGTATCCGGAGTAGGAGCGAATACTGCGCGCATGATCTTGTCTTCCTTGACGGTGCCGGAACTGGAAGCCTGCATTTTGGGCGAACATGTGGACGTCCTCAAGAGTGTCAAGGGCATCGGTTTGAAAACCGCCCAACGCATCATCGTCGATTTGAAGGATAAATTCGGTAAAAACAGTTCCGAAGTTGCGGTGACGGGTATGCTCAATCCTGCGAGCAGCATCGTACGCGACGAAGCCGTTTCCGCCCTGCAAATGCTCGGTTTCAATTCATCCGCTTCTGCCAAGGTGGTTGCTCAAATCCTGAAGGATTCGCCAGCCCTTCCTGTGGAACAAGTAATCAAGGCATCTTTGAAAATGTTGTAAGTCTTTGAAAATCCGTCGGTTCATACTTTTTGGCGTGCTGATCACCTTGTTTGGGGTGTTCAGCCTGTTTGCCGCAACTACTCCTCTGGCGCCCAAAACGCAGCAGGAGAAGGTGAAGGAACTCGTTGCCAAGAGGGCCGCTGCAGCCGCTGCTGCTGCCAATAAACCGACCGACCCAGCCAAGCCGGCAGATGCTTCCAAGCAGGCTTCAGACAAGATAAACCCGAAACCTGTTGCTCCCCTCAAGGATTACAAATACCCTGTCAGCGAGATTGTTCCGCAAACCATCGATCAGGTAGGCAAGCAGA
>Ga0302205_10000251_pt1 | contig 24380 bp, 20 predicted proteins | sample II_Fen_E1_3_FD_194582 | JGI IMG/M metagenome (GOLD analysis project Ga0302205, IMG submission 194582) | Peat permafrost microbial communities from Stordalen Mire near Abisko, Sweden - II_Fen_E1_3 | ecosystem: Environmental > Terrestrial > Soil > Wetlands > Permafrost | place: Sweden: Abisko...
ATCAATCCTGCCGACAGTCTGGCCATGTTGCAGAAGGCGCATGCCCTGTTTCAGAACGAACAGTACCCGGAAGCCGCGGTCGTTTACCAGGATTATGGCGAAATGACGGACTTTTCGCCCACCGTTTTGGTCTATATTGGGGAATGTCTGGAAAAGAGCGACCAGTTTGACAAGGCCATGGAATATTACCGGAAGTCCTATGAAAAGGATCCGCAAAACATAGATGCACTCTCGGGCATGGGCATTTGCCTGATGGAAAAGGAGCAGTTCCGCGACAGCCTGGTTTGGTTTGAACGGGCCCTTCGGGTAGACCGCCAAATCAGTGAAACCTGGGTGTATGTGGCTGAAGTGTTCGTAAACCTGGAAAGACCTGAGGAAGCCATGCTGAGTTATTTGCGTGCCCTCGAAATAGAACCCTTGCAGGCCGATGTTCAGGCAGCCATCGGGAATTTGCATTTTGATGCCGGTGCCTACGACAAGGCTTTGAAATTTTACAACGAGGCTGAAGCGTTGGATCCTGAACTGCCTGGTTTGGATTTGTTTTATGCCCTACTGTATGCGAAAACAGGTGAGCAAGCACTTTCGGCCACGCATTTGACTACGGCTGTGGGAAAGGACCCGAATGCACAAAAAATATTCGATGACATCATGAATGAAAAACCCTGAGATGAAAAAATTTGGATTGTTGGGTTTTCCGCTCTCCCACTCCTTTTCCAAGGGTTATTTTATGGAGAAATTCCGCAAAGAAAGCATCGACGCCGTATATGAGAACTTTGCGCTTCCTTCCATTACAGAATTCCCTGCACTGATACTTTCTGCACCTTTGTTGGCTGGCTTGAATGTGACCATTCCGTACAAACAGGCGGTGATGCCTTACCTGGATGCGTTGACCCCTGAAGCGGAAGCCATTGGAGCGGTCAATGTGATTCGAATCGAACGTTTGCCTGAAACGCGCTTGATCGGTTACAATTCGGATGTGATTGGCTTCAGGGAATCCATTCGTCCATTGGTTTCAGCACTTGGAGCCGGGTCTTTAAAAGCTTTGGTGCTGGGAACCGGCGGTGCATCAAAGGCCATCCTTTACGCTTTGAAGCAGTTGGGCATAGAAACATTGTTGGTTTCCAGAAAACCGGCTCCCGGCCAAATCACCTACGACGACCTCACAGCAGCTCATTACAAAGAGTTCCGCATGATAGTAAATACGACTCCATTGGGCATGTCGCCGAATGTTGACACCTGTCCACCCATCGATTACGCACAACTCGGCTCAGAACATTTGCTTTTTGATGTTGTTTATAATCCGGACACGACCTTGTTCCTTCAGAAAGGAGAAACACAGGGTGCCCGGATTAAAAATGGCCTGGAAATGCTTCATTTACAAGCAGAAGCGGCCTGGGATATTTGGAATTCCTAAGATTCGAATGGTGTTTTCTTAAAGCCTCCGTTTTTGGAATATGCTATCGCTCCAACGATGATGGCAAGACAAATGGCTCCTGTGATGAACATACCGACGGAGGTCTGACCAGGTTTCTGATAGGCTATCAAAACTGGCGCCGCCAAAAGGGAAACCAAGTTAATCACTTTAATCATCGGGTTCAGAGCAGGTCCGGCCGTATCTTTCAAAGGATCGCCTACGGTATCGCCAACAACAGCTGCGTGGTGGGCTTCAGAGCCTTTACCACCGTAAAGTCCATCTTCAATCGTTTTCTTGGCATTGTCCCAAGCACCACCGGCACTGGCCATAAAGACAGCCAACAATTGCCCGGAAAGAATGACGCCTGCAAGAAATCCGCCTAAAGCCTCAACACCCAAGAAACTTCCGATAAGGATGGGAGAAAGCACGGCAATCAAAGCAAGGGGCACCAGTTCTCTTTGTGCAGACACCGTACAAATGTCTACAGCTCTCTGGTAGTCGGGTTTGACGGTGCGTTCAATAATTCCTGGGATTCTGAACTGACGTCGTACTTCATCAACAATTTGTGCAGCAGCTCGCGTTACCGCATTGATGGTCAGTGAAGAAAATAAGAAGGGTATGGTTCCACCAATGAGTAAGCCGATAAACACCATTGGGACTGAAATCCGTATTCCAGTGGACAATAGTTGCGCCGTTTGATCAAATCCCATTTGAATCTGAACTTTGGTAACATCGGTGAGAAAAGATCCGAAAAGTGCAACAGCGGCAATGACGGCCGATCCGATGGCAACACCTTTCGTAATGGCTTTCGTCGTGTTTCCGGTAGCATCCAAGGAATCCATGATTTTGCGGGCATCTTTATCCAGATGTGACAATTCACCGATTCCGTTTGCATTGTCTGCAATTGGCCCGAAGGCATCCATGGCAACATTGTTGCCTGTCAGTGTGAGCATCCCGATACCTGTCATGGCTACACCATATAATACATACACGATTGGTTGTCCGTGGTAGATCATAATGGAAGAGAATATGGTCACGGCAATCACGATGGTCTGCCATACAGCGACTTCAAACCCGTAACTCAAGCCTTTCAAAAGCAACGTTGCTGAACCGGTCTTTGCATTCTTGGCAATTTCCTTGACGGGACGATAGGTTCCATCCGTGAAATGCTTCGTTATTTCATCAAGAACAACTGCCAGCAAGATACCGACCACAACGGATAGGAATGAACGCCAATCGCCTAAATAGAAATAAGCAAGTACACCGAATGCTGCAATACTGATTGCTGCTGAGGAATAGAATCCTTTATTGATCGACTTGAGCGCATTGTTGGTCTTGTCATTTTTATTGCCTTTTACCAAGTACGTCCCGATGATGGAAGAAAGAACTCCGATTCCACGCACGAGAAGCGGGAAGATAATCCAGGAAAGTTCGTGTGTCTGGGTAAAAAGGACGACCCCAAGTATCAAGGTGGACACGATGGTCACTTCGTACGATTCAAAAATATCGGCGGCCATACCGGCGCAGTCACCAACATTGTCACCGACAAGGTCAGCAATAACGGCAGCATTTCGTTCGTCATCTTCGGGAAGTCCGGCTTCCACTTTACCGACCAAATCGGCGCCCACATCGGCAGCCTTGGTATAAATACCACCGCCGACTCTCATGAAGAGTGCCAATAGTGTACCACCAAAACCGAATCCAAGAAGCGTATCCGGAGATGCAACACCGAAAATAATAAAAATGATGGAGCCTCCAAGCAAACCTAAACCATCGGTGAGCATACCGGTAACCGTACCTGCACGGTACGCAATTTTCAAAGCTTCACCAAAGCTTCTTCTGGATGCTGATGCCACGCGAACATTTGCCTGAACAGCCATTCGCATACCGAACTGTCCAACCATGAGTGAAAAGACGGAACCCATGACGAAAGCCAATGCGCGGCCTATTCCGATGATCAGTTTGAGTGATTGGTCAGAATAACCGACAAACCGCAACTTGGTTTCATCTGTAGGCGGAACAACATATACGGATAGAAAAAGAATGACCGTAAAAACGGCGATCAATGGGACAATGGTTTTCAATTGCCTTTTTAGATAGGCATTTGCTCCCACTCGGATACCGTCCCAAACATCTTGCATTTTTTCGGTCCCTTTATCGCATGCCATAACCTGCCTTCGTAAAAACATGGCATAAGCAAGCCCGAAAAAAGCAATAGCTAAAATACTCCAGATTGCCACAATTTCAAATGGGCTTGCCCCAGGTAAACTAGTCATAATGTACGTTTGATTTAAAGTTAGTATTAGATGGATCTGTAAAATTCATAATTCGTGTCTTCCAGTTCTGCCATGGTAGGAAATGGATAAAAGTACAGTTCATCTTTTGAACCGATATAGAATCCACTTTCAATGGTCCTGTAGAGTATGGAGCCTGAGAAAATGCGCAACACTGTTTTCATGTGTTTTTCATAATCGCCTGTCAAAACTTCAAGGCAATCTCTTAAGTGCCCAACATTGATGTAGGGCAAATACTCCGTTGAACCTTTTAGTGGGTTTGTGGCCAGCCCTCCCAGTTTCATATCAACGAAGAATAGCTTGGGTAGTTCAATGGGTATGGTTCCGTCAGTAAGTCTTTTCAGAAAAGCTGAAGGCATGAGGTCACTGGCAACCAATGGGTTTACAGGCAATAATTCCTGATAAAGATGGAGTTGACTCTTCGTTTTCTTTGCAGAATCGTAGGAATGTTTTTTCAACTCCAGCGTATAACCGTTATCGGATGTCAGATACAAACTCATAAGTGCTGCCAATGGAATTTTTTCGAGCACTCTATAAACAGAAAGGTAGACTGAATTTTTTGGTTTGCCGTCCGGATGCGGTACGCACCGTTTATTCAGGCTTTCCATATCAATAAGACTTTCAATCTGAGCAAGGTCCACTTCGAAAAAAATGGCTTGACCTCTGTTTTGTTTTTTAGTACCGGTTGAAAGATATTCACCAAATTCCAAGGGAGGCAACATGGATGCAATCAGAGCTTCCGGAGTTGCTGATAAATAAATGTGCTTCATGGTTAATAAATCAGTTAGGTGAATTTGGAATTCAAAATACGAATCTATTATATTTTGCCAAATATACTATATTTTGACGAAATTCAAAATCCGTTCAAGGCTATTTGTCAAGTTTGATCCGACGCTTTTTATAAGCAATCGCAAATATCCCGGTGGCATAAATGGCTAGGTTGAAAATGCCCAGGGAGAAAATGCCGCAGGAAAAGATGCCTGCTGAGAAAATGCCGACGGCAAAGGTGCCGGACGCAAATACGCCGCAGGCATAATCGCCCGCCGCAAAGTAATTCATGCAGAAGTCTCCTGCGCTGAACATGTTGCCTACTGTAAATTGAAGGAGGAGACCGGTAATCAAAAGAACCGCAGCGACGAGTAAAATCCATGATTTTTTCATAACAAAAGTTTTTAGTGGTTGGTGAATCGTGTTTATGACGAGACAAACCTACTGCCTACTTTTTGCAGAAAAAAATAATCGGGATGAATGTCAAGGTTTTGTGACGAACGGCAAAACCTTGGGATGAGCAACACGTTTAGGGACGACTGGCTATGGTTCAGGACTTCATTTTATCGCGTAAGTCGTTGATGTAGTTGCGCGAAACAGGAATTTCATCGTCCGTATGTTTGAGTTGAAGTCTTAATCCTTGTGCATTACCCTTCGCTTGCTCGATGTTTGCGATGTTGACCAGAAAGGCCCGATGGCATTTCATGATGTCCGGATGGGATTCCAGTTGGGATTCAGCCCGCGTCAGGGTGGTTCGAAGCAGGGTCGACTTCACTTTTCCGTCCAGGACATAACGGACATCCAGGTAATTGCCGGATGATTCCGCATACAGAAAATCGGCGGAAGGTAGGATAAGCGAGTTTTTTTCACCTTCTCCGGTGAGGCATATGGATTGCATTTCCATTGTGTGAGTTGCCGGAACTATTTGATTCAGAGCGTAAGCCTCCTTTAAAAAGGCCTTGTTCCGGATGTTTTCGTTCAGGATGGTGATAATGCTGATGGGCAGCAACCCGACTGCCGTTGTAAAGGCTTGAAAGACCAGAAAGCCGATATACGGATTGTAAAAGTGTATGTTCCAGGCGGAGTAAAAATAGTTTCCTGCACCGATGGTGAACAGGATCATCACCTGCATCACGATTTGTCTGGCAACCGTCCAGTCTTTTTTGCCGGATTTGGTCTGAAAATAGAGTTTGAGCAACAAATTATCTAGAGTCAGAACCACAAAGGTGACCAATCCATAACCTCCAATGAACCAATATTTGTTCGGATCATGGTAAGCGATTAAGCCAAAAGGTTGAAAAACCAGCAGAAACAAGCTGATGAAAAAACCGATGGTCAAGTACAGCTTCCAAGTGGAAGTGGTTGTAGGTGCAGGATATAGATTATGTAACATCGTATGAAAATATGGTCGAAGATAAAGATTTTTCTTTAACTGCAAATAAACATCGTACCTTTGCACCATGCCAACAATACCCGATCAAAGAGCGCGCATGCTCGCCAAACTTAAGATTGAAACGCTGAACCCGATGCAAAAGGAGGTTTTGGAGTGCTTCAAATCAGACAAGGATATTATTTTGCTTTCGCCTACGGGTACCGGAAAAACGGTAGCGTACTTGCTGCCGATTCTAGAACGATTGGATTCGGATTCAGTTGAAACTCAGGTGCTGATTGTGGTCCCCTCACGGGAATTGGCCATTCAGATTGAGCATGTGATTCGCAACATGGGTTCCGGCTTTAAGGTGAACGCCGTTTATGGCGGTCGTGCCGGCTACCAGGACAAAATTGATTTGAAGCATGCCCCGACCATTCTTGTTGGAACACCCGGCAGATTGGCCGATTTGATGAAACGGGAGATTTTCGCTGTTGACAAGATTCACACCCTAGTATTGGATGAATTTGACAAATCACTGGAAATCGGTTACGAAAACGAAATGAAGGAGGTGCTTTCAGGCTTGCCTTCCACCGTCAAGAAACTGCTGACCTCGGCTACTTCGGAAGCTGAAATTCCTACTTTTGTGCGGCTATCTTCGCCCATTAGCATTGATTACCTGCATGAAAAGATTGCCAAACTGAAAATCAAGTCCGTGGTTTCACCCACCAAGGAGCTGGGCCGGACGTTGGTGCAACTGATCAATCATTTGGGTGAACAACCTGGCATCGTTTTCTGCAATTTTAAGGAGTCCATTCAGGACATCAGTTCAGGCTTGGAACGAATGGGCATCCGTCATGGTTGCTTCACCGGGGATATGGAACAGATTGACCGGGAACGGACGCTGATCAAGTTCAGGAACGGAACCATTCGTTTGTTGATAGCCACCGACTTGGCTGCCAGAGGTTTGGACATACCTGAACTGAAATTCATCATTCACTTTCAATTGCCACCTCGCGAACAAGAATTCATTCACCGAAACGGGCGTACCGCTCGTATGAAAAGCGATGGCACAGCCTATGTTTTGAAGTGGGAAAAGGGCGATTTGCCTTCGTTTATCGGTAAGATTCCCGAAGAAAAGCTTTCGAACGCTCACATCGCTGCGGCACCTTTATGGTCTACACTTTATATTACCGGTGGACGTCGGGATAAGATTTCCAAGGGTGACATTGCGGGTTTGTTTATGAAGCAGGGGCGTTTATCGAAGGATGAGTTGGGAGTTATTGAGATTAAGCCGGAATGCTCGTATGTTGGGGTGAAAACGGCGGTGGCTTCCAAGGTTATTGAGCTGGTCAACAATGAAAAGCTGAAGACGAAGAAGGTTCGAGTCAGTGAAATTTAATTTTAGTTGATTTTTTACCCTTTGGCACTATTCTTAATCACAAAAATTATTATCGCCATCATAGTGGTAGTAATACGCTATCACTACCACTATAGTAGCGATAATGTTTCCAAGCATTTAGTACTTGGTAAAAAATAATAAAATGACTGTCTGTATGCTAATCCATAAAGAAGTTTAATTGTCTGAAAGATAGTGGAATCGAGCAAGTCATTAACAGGCCGAGAAAGCTTCCAACACTTTAACGATTTCCCCTTCAAAATTCGGAGTAAACACACCTTTGCCAAGGTTGGCAAGGATTTCGGAAGAGTCCCAAAAGCGGCCCTCGCTAATTTCTACGGGATCGACAACGATGTGGCCGTCAAAAATAGTATAGAAGGTATGGACCAATTCGTACTCAAAAGCGGAGCGAAAAGTATAACGCATTACGAAGATGGGCGAAAATCCAATGATTCCAAGCTCTTCGCACGCTTCGCGTTGTAATGCTGGCAAGACCCAGGGTGCAGTTGACAAGGAACTTGTTGGTGATTTTACAGAAGCATTCGAAAAACCAACGGTTTCCTCGTAATCCACATGGCCTCCCACAGACGTGTCCCACATGCCCGGTTGAATGTCTTTCAACAGCGAACGCTTCTGCAAAAACAACTGACCAGCAGTGTTGAAAACATGCAGGTGAACAACAGGGTGTAAAAGGAAAGAGCCTGAGTGACAGAGCTTTCTCGAAGCTTTGCCAATCAGGTCTCCTTGTTCATTTACCAATGGGAATAGTTCTTCCATGGCACTAAGATACAAACTTACAGCGTAACACCAGTCTTGAAAATCGCGATTTCGCGGTAGCCTTTTTTCTCGTTGTTCACGAACGAACCTGAAGCAACTTCCAGAAGATACGCGATGAAGCGTTCGGCGGCAGCCTCCATGGATTCACCCTGAACGATGGTACCGGCATTGAAGTCGATCCAGCCCGGTTTGTTTTCGAAAAGCGGGGTGTTGGTCGAAATCTTCATGGTTGGCACGAAGCTTCCGAACGGGGTTCCGCGGCCAGTGGTGAAGAGGACTATTTGGCATCCTGCAGCGCCCAAGGCGGTTGCTGCGACCAGGTCGTTACCGGGGGCAGACAAGAGGTTTAAACCTTTTGAAGAAAGACGGTCGCCATAGGAAAGAACGTCCTGAACCACAGCTTGACCACATTTTTGCGTGCAGCCCAGGGCTTTGTCCTCCAACGTGGAAATGCCGCCGGCTTTGTTGCCTGGGGAGGGATTTTCGTAGATGGGTTGTTCGTTCTTGATAAAGTATTGCTTGAAATCGTTGATGAGGAAAACGGTTTTGTCGAAAACGGCTTTGTTCGAGGCGCGGTTCATCAGGATGGTTTCCGCACCGAACATTTCGGGAACTTCGGTCAGGATGGTGGTGCCGCCCTGAGCCACGAGGAAGTCGGAGAAAACGCCGAGCAAGGGATTGGCCGTGATGCCTGAAAAACCGTCGGAACCGCCGCATTTGAGACCAACCTTGAGTTCGCTTATGGGACAGTCGGTGCGTTCATCGGCAGAAACCACGGAATAGATGTCGCGAAGCAAAGCCAAGCCTTCTTCGAATTCGTCCTTGACTTTCTGGGTTTCGAGGAATTTGATGCGGTTGGTATCGATGTCGCCGAGCATTTCCTTGAAAACGCTGATCTGGTTGTTTTCGCAACCGAGACCGACCACCAGCACACCGCCTGCATTGGGATGCTGCACCATGTCGAGCAGGATCTGGCGGGTATTCGCATGGTCGTCGCCCAATTGGGAACAGCCGTAGTTGTGGGGGAAATGGACGATGGCGTCCACCCCTTTTCCGAAGGTTTCCATGCGGAGCTTTTCGGCCAACTGTTGAACGATGCCGTTGACGCAACCGACGGTCGGGATGATCCAAATTTCGTTGCGGATGCCTACTTCGCCATTCGCACGACGATAACCTCGGAATGTGAGGTCCCGTTTTGCGATGTCGGGATACGTCAGTTTTGGTTCGTAGGTGTATTCCAGCACGCCGTCCAGATTGGTCTTGATGTTCTTCTCGTTGATCCAGAAGCCTTGTGGCACGGCAAAACGGGCGTGTCCGATGGGAAAACCGTATTTGATGACGTGGTCGCCTTCGGCAAAATCGTTCAAGGCCATTTTATGACCGGCAGGAATGTCCTCGACAACGACAATGACAGTGCCGTCAACGTTGATTTCCTGACCTTTTACAAGATCTTGGATGGCAACGACGACGTTGTCTGCCGGATTGATTTTGAGGAACTGGAGGACTTCCATTTAAAGGATGCTTTTTACGGTGGCCAACATGCCGTTGTCGCGGATGGAATCCAAATCGGCTTTCAGCGCCTGGGTCAGGCCGGGAAGCAGGTTCAGGTCTTCACCCCAGATGAATTCGGCATCCAGTACGCCTTCGGCAACAGTTTGGGTGTCTTCCGAGCCCCAGAGTTCAGCCAGCAGGTTGATGATTTGCTGTTCGTCGTTAAGGGAGATTTCGTCTTTACCGCGGAGACCACCTTTATAATAGGTGCACATGGCGGCCAGACCCAGGACGATGCCTTTGGGGAGTTCGCCCTTGCGTTCGAGGTAGGTCTTCAGCCCGGGTAGGTCGCGGGTTTTGAATTTGGGGAAGCTGTTGAGCATGATGCTGGTCACATAATGGTTCACAAAGGGGTTGCGGAAGCGGTCCAGAACGGCCTTGCCGAATTTTTCGAGTTCAGCCTTGGGCAGATCCAGCGTTTCCATCAATTCGGTGAACATCACTTTGTTGACGAAGGGGCCGAGGACGTCGTGACCGAGGATTTCGGAAACAGTGTTCAGTCCTGAAAGGTAACCGACAGGAGCCATGACGGTGTGCGGACCGTTGAGCATGGTCACTTTGCGGTCGTGGTAGGGTTTTTCGCTGGGAACGAACAAGACGTTCAGACCGGCTTTGTCGGCGGGAAATTCCTTGGCAACCGATTCCGGTGCTTCGATAACCCATAAGTGGAAGATTTCGCCTTTGACCACCATTTTATCGTCAATCTGGATTTTGGCCAGGATTTGGTCGATGGTGTCTTTGGGATAACCCGGAACGATGCGGTCCACCAGGGTGCTGTACACACCACAGGCATTGTCGAACCAGTTCAGGAAATCGGCGCCGAGTTCCCACAGTTCAATGTATTTGTGAATGCATTTCTTCAACATTTTGCCGTTGTGGAAAATCAGTTCGCAGGGGAAAATGAGGAAACCTTTGTCGGCGGCGCCGTTGAAGGTTTTGTAGCGGTGATAGAGCAGTTGGGTGAGCTTGCCCGGATAGGATTTGGCGGGAGCGTCGGTGAGCTTGCAAGCCTTGTCGAAAGCGATGCCGGCTTCGGTGGTGTTGGAAACGATGAAACGCATGTCTGGGTTTTCAGCCAATTTGAGGTAGTCGTCAAAGTGCTTGTACGGATTGAGACCTCTGCTGATGACGTCGATGAGTTGGATGCTGTCAACGGGTTGACCGTTGTCGAGTCCCTGCAGATTGAGGTGATACAGGCCATCCTGGGCATTGAGCATGTCGATCATTCCGTGTTCAATCGGTTGAACGACAACGACGCTGCTGTTGAAATCAGTCTTTTCATTCATGTTGAAAACAATCCAGTCTACAAAGGCACGTAAGAAGCCCCCTTCACCAAATTGAATGATGCGTTCAGGACGAAGATTTGCCTGAACGGTCTTTCTGTTCAAAATTTCCATTTGATTCGATAATTTTATTAACTAATTGATAATCAATGCATTCCTATTGAAACCGAATACAAAGATAAATACATTTCGTCAGAATGAAAAACCGGTTGAATGTTGCTCAAAAGGCAGTCTATCAATACCAAAGCGAATTCAACCTGCTTAATAACTGTTTTATAGCATATTATATGAAAAATTCGCATTTGAGAAGGGGTTCATCCGCGACCTGAGTAGCATTTTTTCAACTAAATATACCAATTTTTACACAAAATAGTTTGAGCAGACTTCTTTGGGAAAATTTAAAATGACTATCCTTGTAGGACCTAAAAGAACCTAATCATTTTCGTATAAAAATCTTTAAATCTATTCATTATGCAACTGGAAAAATTAAGTATCGGTATCGGTGACCGTTTTTCACATCAGGGTGAAGCTCAATTGAGAGCTATCATGAAAGCAAACAATAAAGGATTAAGCATAAGCCCTGTTTGGAACAAGTCCAACCGGGAACACCAATTGGTTCACACAGTACCCACCGATGTCCGCAAGGAAGCAGATGCAGCAGTGAAGGCACTGGGTTTTAAAGGAAAATATTTTGTTGACGCCGACCATATCAATTTGACCACCGTGGCTCCTTTTGTGGAATGCTCGGATTTCTTTACGCTGGATGTTGCAGCCTTCATCGGCAAGGAAAGCAGCCTGGAAGCAGTAAAATCGTTTGTCAGTTCTTGTGCCAAATACATGGGCGAATTGCAGGTTCCCGGAATGGATCATCCCATGCATGTAACGGTGGAAGTGTTGGAAAAAATAGCCGGTAAATTTCTGGCCGCCACTTCCCAAGCTGCTGAAATCTATAGTTACTTGGTCGACAAAAAAGGCAAAGGCAACTTTATCACCGAAGTTTCCATGGACGAAGTGGAAAGCCCACAGACACCCATCGACATGTTGTTCATCCTCAAGATGCTGGCAGACAAGGGCGTACCTGCACAGACCATCGCACCCAAGTTCACCGGCCGTTTCAACAAGGGCGTGGATTACCGCGGTGACCTGAAGCAATTCGCCAAGGAATTCGAAGAAGACGTACTCGTGATTGATTTCGCCGTCAAGGAATTCGGTCTGCCCGAAGAACTTAAACTGAGCATCCACTCCGGAAGCGACAAGTTCTCCATCTACCCCATCATGGCGGAAGTCATCAAGAAACACGACAAAGGCTTGCACCTGAAAACAGCCGGCACCACCTGGCTGGAAGAAGTCATCGGTCTTGCCAAAGCCGGCGGTGAAGCCCTGGATTTGGCCAAAGTCATTTATATCGAAGCACTTGGACGCAAGGATGAACTCTGCGGACCGTACGCCGACGTCATCGACATTGACATGACCAAATTGCCGACACCAGAAGAAGTAAAGGGCTGGAGCAGCGAAAAATACGTCAACACCTTGACACACATTCAATCCAATCCGGACTACAACGTCAATTTCCGTCAGCTCATCCACGTTTCTTACAAACTGGCTGCAGAACGCGGCCCGGTTTACTATGATTTGCTGGAAAAATACGCCGACATCATTGGTGCCTGCGTGGAAGAAAACATCTACGAACGCCACTTCAAACGCATTTTCAACCTGTAACATATTTTTTCAATCATCAATTTTTAAAAAAGAATCATGAAACAATTCATGGATGAGAACTTCATGCTCGACAATGAAGTGTCCCAACAACTTTATCACCAACATGCAGCTGGCCTGCCCATCATTGACTACCACTGTCATCTGAATCCTGAGTTCATCGCCAAAGACCGCAAGTTCGACAACTTGGGTCAGATCTGGCTGGAAGGTGACCATTATAAATGGCGTGCCATGCGCACGAACGGTATAGAAGAACGGTTCTGCACCGGCAAAGAAACCACTGATTGGGAAAAGTTCGAAAAATGGGCGTATACCGTGCCCTATACCATGCGCAATCCGCTGTACCACTGGACGCACCTCGAGTTGAAAACCGCTTTTGGCGTGGACAAGGTCCTGAATCCTGGTACCGCCCGTGAAATTTTCGACGAATGCACCGCCAAACTGCGTACGCCCGAATATTCCGCCCGTGGCCTGATGAAGAAATACAAAGTGGAAACGCTCTGCACGACCGATGATCCCATCGACAGTCTGGAACACCACCTTTCCCTCCAAAAGGAAGGTTATGAAATCAAGGTTCTGCCGACCTGGCGTCCCGACAAAGCCATGGCGGTAGACGTGCCTGCCAATTTTCGCACTTACATCGAGAAACTGTCTGAAGTTTCCGGAGTAACCATCTCCAAATATTCCGACGTTATCGACGCCCTGCAGGTTCGTCACGATTTCTTCGCCACCGTAGGTTGCAAACTCAGCGACCACGGCATTGAGGAATTCTATGCCGAAGATTATACTCAGGCTGAAATCGATGTCCTCTTTAATAAGGTTTATGGCGGCGCCGACCTGACCAAAGAAGAAATTCTGAAATTCAAGTCGGCCATGATGGTTGAATTCGCCATCATGGACTGCAAAAAGGGTTGGACGCAGCAATTCCATTTCGGAGCCATCCGTGACAACAACAGCCGTTTGTTTGCCAAACTTGGCCCGGATACCGGTTTCGACTCCATCGGTGACTTCACCATCGCCAAGCAAATGAGCAAGTTCCTGAACCGTCTGGACACAAATAATTTGTTGGCAAAGACCATCATTTACAATCTGAATCCACGCGACAACGATTTGATCTCCACCATGATCGGTAATTTCCAGGATGGATCGGTTGCCGGCAAGATCCAATTCGGTTCCGGTTGGTGGTTCCTCGATCAGAAGTTCGGAATGACAGCACAGATGAATTCACTCTCATCCCTTGGTTTGCTGAGCCGTTTCGTGGGTATGCTTACGGACTCGCGCAGCTTCCTCTCCTACCCGCGTCACGAATATTTCCGCCGCATCATGTGCAACCTCATCGGAACGGATGTGGTAAACGGTGAAATTCCTGCAAGCGAAATGGATTTCCTTGGAAAAATGGTGGAAAACGTTTCCTATTACAATGCCAAAGAATTTTTTAAATTTTAAAAATTAAAATGTTCGTTTCAACCTGTCTTTGGTTAAACGGTAAAAAGATGTTTTAAAAGAGTGCCAAGATCAAGGCACTGATTTCGAAATCGTACCGGAGCGTACTTTGGTACGTGAGGATCGATGAGAAAGCAGTAACGCAGAAATTGGTGCTCTTTTGAGACATCGTGTCAGAATACCACCCTAATTGTGTTACAATTTATCCTATTTATTTAGCATTTTTTGTGTTATTTTGCACCGCAAATAGATTTTCAACCTTTAAAAATTCTTATGAGTAAAAAAGTTGTCACTTTCGGAGAAATTATGCTTCGCTTAGCAACCCCTGGGTTTGAACGTTTCAGCCAGGCAACCTCGTTCACAGCCACATTCGGCGGCGGTGAAGCCAATGTTGCCGTCTCTCTGGCCAATTATGGCCTGGATGCTGAATTTGTTACACGCATGCCCAAAAACGACATTGCACAGTCTTGTTTGATGAACTTGCACAAGTACGGTGTCTCCACCAAAAACGTTATTTTCGGAGGCGAACGTCTCGGTATTTATTTCCTGGAAACCGGTGCTGTGGCTCGTGCCAGCAAGGTGGTCTACGACCGCGCCCATGCTGCCATCGCCGACATTCAACCGGGCATGATCGACTGGAAGGAAGTGCTGAAAGGTGCCGATTGGTTTCATTGGACCGGCATCACTCCTGCCCTTTCACAGGGTGCAGCTGATGCTTGCCTGGAAGCCATCAAGGCTTGCAACGAACTGGGTATCATGGTTTCGACCGACTTGAATTTCCGTAAGAATCTTTGGAAATATGGTAAAAAGGCTTCGGAAGTGATGCCAGCTTTGGTAGAAGGTTGCGACGTCATCCTTGGCAATGAAGAAGACGCCGATATGGTGTTCGGAATCAAGCCTGAGGGTTTTGAAGCGACGCACACCGGTGGTGAAGTGGATTCAGCAGCATTCGAATCCGTTTGTACCCAGCTGATGACCCGTTTCCCGCGTGCCAAAAAAGTGATCATCACCCTGCGCGGTAGCATCAATGCCAACCACAACACCTGGGGAGGCGTTCTGTACTCCGAAGGAAAATTGTACTCCTCCAAACGGTATGACATCACCCACATCGTGGACCGTGTCGGCGGAGGGGACTCGTTCATGGGCGGATTGATCTATGGTTTGCTCACGTATACCAAGGACGATCAGAAAGCACTGGAATTTGCAGTGGCTGCCTCTTGTCTCAAGCACACCATCTACGGCGACTTCAATTTAGTGACTGTGGACGAAGTGGAAAAACTCATGGGCGGTGACGCTTCTGGTCGTGTATCTCGTTAATAATCAAAAGAATGGCAAAATTCAATAAAATTCAGGTTCTGACAGCGATGTCAAAGACCGGCATGGTTCCCGTTTTCTACCACAAAGATGCGGAAGTGGCCAAACAAGTGGTGAAAGCTTGCTATGACGGCGGTGTTCGCACGTTTGAGTTTACCAACCGGGGCGATTTCGCGCACGAAGTGTTTGCCGAAGTGGTCAAGTTCGCTGCCAAGGAATGCCCGGAAATGATCATGGGCATCGGTTCCATCGTGGATCCGGCAACGGCTGCGCTTTACTTGCAACTTGGTGCCAATTTCGTGGTGGGTCCGTTGTTCAATCCGGAAGTCGCCAAAATTTGCAACCGCAGACTGGTACCGTACAGCCCTGGCTGTGGATCGGTCTCCGAAATCGGATTCGCTCAGGAAGCAGGTTGCGACTTGTGCAAAGTGTTTCCGGCTGGCAACGTTGGCGGCCCTTCCTTTGTGAAGAACGTCAAGGGTCCAATGCCTTGGGCCATGCTGATGGTTACAGGCGCTGTAGAACCGACTGAGGAAAACCTTTCCGCCTGGATCAAGGCTGGTGTCACTTGCGTGGGCATGGGTTCCAACCTGTTTCCTGCAGAGATGTTGAAAGCTGGCGACTGGGCAGGTATCACCAAGCTTTGCGCAGACACATTGGCGATTATCCAAAAACTACGATAGTTCATTTTTTACACCGGTTCAGATTCTAAGCAAGTCTGAACCGGTCTGTTATTAACCCTTAAATAAACCATTATGAGTAACACAACTCAAAAAATTGGGAATTACCGTTGGACCATCGTGAGTCTGCTGTTGTTTGCCACGACGGTGAACTACATGGACCGCAACGTCATCGGGTTCCTGAAAGATTATTTCTGCTCAAAAGAAGGCTTTGGCTGGACACCTGACAATTACTCCACACTGACTTCTTTCTTCACCGGTTTTTACGCCGGCTTTACCTTGATTGCCGGTTGGGTGATTGACAAAGTAGGCACTAAGATCGGTTTGGCCGGTTCGCTGGTGTTGTGGTCTATTGCCGGAATGCTCAGTGCCTTCATGGGCAAAGGACTTCCCGCTCACATCGCAGCTCGCAGTTTGTTCGGAATGGGAGAAGCTGGTAACTTTCCTGCTTCCAACAAAACCATAGCCGAATGGTTCCCGAAAAAAGAACGGGCCTTAGCGGTTGGTATTTTCAACTCCGGTTCCAACATCGGTGCTATGATTTGCGCCATCCTGGTGCCCATGAGTTTGTTGTGGTGGACTGCTGAAACGCCTTTCTTGGGCATCTTCAAAGGTTGGCAGATGGCATTCCTCATTACAGGTATTGTCGGTTTCATCTGGTTGATTTTCTGGGGTATCTCCTACATGACTCCGAAGAGAGCCCTGGAAAGAGGCATCATCAAACAAGCTGAATTCGACCACATCCATAGTGATCCCATCGAAGTTTCTACCGCCGACATCGATCCTGAAACTGGCAAAGCTGCCAAAGTGCCTTGGTTCAAGATGTTGACCTACAAACAAACCTGGGCCTTCGTTGCCGGCAAGTTCCTGACGGACGGCATCTGGTGGTTTCTGCTATTCTGGTTACCGACCTATGTGAAACAACAATTCTGTGTTGGTTTGGACAAAGCTACGACCGCGGAATATGTGATGATTTCCAACTTCATCGTTTTCGGTGTGGCCATCATCGGTTCTGTTTACGGTGGTTCCATCCCCATGAGCTTCATCAACAAGGGTTGGGCAACCTACAAGGCGCGTATGACAGCCATGTTGATCATTGCCTGTGCACCTTTGGCATTGCTTTCCACACAGTGGTTTGCCGGTCATTATGGCATCGTAGCCGCCATTGCCGTGATTTGCATCGGTGGTGCTGCTCACCAAGCCTGGTCTGCCAATTTGTTCACCACGGTTTCCGACATGTTCCCCAAAAAAGCGGTTGGTACTGTTACTGGCATCGGAGCAGCAGCCGGTGGTCTGGGCGGCGTACTGGTTCAGAAACTGGCCGGTGCTTTGGATGGAAGTGCCACCCTGAGCACGACGCAAGCGTACGGCATCATGTTTTCAATGTGCGCTTTCGCTTACCTCATTGCCTGGGCCATCATGAAATGGTTGGTTCCACAGCATAAACCCATTACGGATTTGTAATAGAAAATTCCTTCCATTTTCCTCTTTGAGAGCCTGTATCTTCGGATATGGGCTCTTCTTTTTCTGCTATCCCCCTACTCCAAATGTAGGTTTTCCCCTACAAATTTTCCCTTGTTGTTGAAGTTACTTTGTATTAACAGAATGAACACATTCTTAAGCAAACAACTAACAACACAAAATCATGAAAAAGCTATCCGTATTGATTTTATCGATGCTTTTTTGCACCTGTGTTTTTGGACAAAACTTTGCAGTCATTGACGATACTTATCAAAACATCGATCAAGCAAAATCACGCTACTACAATCAACAGACCTACATGGTAAAAGACAATCAGGTAATGCCGGCAAATCAAATCGCTATGGCGTTGGATGGTAAGTCGGTAACCAACTTGCATCTTTTTGTTTCTACGGAACCCGGTTCCATTGTATTCAGCAACATGACCATCAATGCTGATAATCTGAAGGAAAACGCCCTAGCACTTTTGCAAATGGCATCCTATGTTTCGGACAACATCATCATTCACAGTCAGAACGTCTTTTTAGGAGATTTGGGATCGGAATTCAAGACCAAACTGGAACAATTGACGGGTTTGAATTTTATGGTTCAATAACACTACAATCCATAAACGTTGCTTTCAATCAGTCTGGATACTGGTTTTTCTTCTCCGACCACCCACACCACATCACCTACTTCCAAAACGAGCCTGGCATCTGGGTTCACAATCTGTTTCCCTTCTCTTTCGAGACCGACAATCAAGCATTTGGCCTTGGATCCAAGGTTGGATTCAATCAGGTTTTTACTGCTCAACGGTGATTTCTCCGTTAAGGGAAGACCGGAGCAAGTAATCCGTTCCTTTTGCTCCTTGCGGTTGAACTCTAATTTGGAGAAACCGTGCAGTGTCATAAAGGAATGATCCACGAATTCCAGCGTTAAAAGTTCATCTTCCTGTAGTTTGCGAAGCGAACTGCGCTTACCGGCAAGCCTTAGGGTGTCGCCTTCCTGCAAAACATACTCCCCGTCGGGTATATTGATGAAATCCATAGCCTTGGTACGGATACGGATGACCATGACGTTGTAGAATTTACGCATGGTCAAGTCGCGGATGCGCTGCCCGACAAAGGGACTGCCTGGTCGCAGGCGTAAGGCGCAGGTAAAGAGCTTGTAATCCAGCCAGTGGTTGCTGTGCATGTCGCTGAGGTGCATCACGCCCTTGTTCGCCTCGATTTTGAGCAGGTTCTTCTCCATCTGGCGTTCGTTCAGATTGATGAGGAAACGGGCTTCCAATCGCCAGAAATGGCGGAGCAACCATTTGGAGCGGATGATGGTGATGAGGATAATCAAAGTAAGCATGCTGTTGACAACCCAGTGAATTTGGAAAAAGGAATTCGAGACGAACAATAGGGTGACGAAAACGGTGAAAATGCGAAATCCGGAAAGCAAAAGCAAGATTCGTTGGTTGGAAACCTTTTCCATGGACAGGTTGAACATGGTGCTGGCGGAATTGCCGTTGGTGTACATCATGGCGCGCAGAAAGGGCGCCATGGCTGCCAGGGTAATGATGAAGGAAAGCAAGGAAGCAAGCTGCACGGAGAGATGCTTGAGCAGGAAAGGGTGCAGATAAAGTAGGGACAAGAGTAGGATTGCGACAACGACGGTGGAAAGCACGACGGTATAGACCAAGAAATCCTTGAGGAAATAGCCCCAGGCTTTTTGACTGGTGCTTCGCTCCTTGCCGACTCGTGGCTGGCTCAATTTATAAACCCAGCTTTCGGGCAAGTGGCGGTATAGAAACCGATAGGCGGGCTGCGCAACTTTGATCATGTACGGTGTGGTGAACGTGGTGATGACGGAAACGGCGATGATGACCGGATATAGGAACGAATCGGTCACACCGAGGCTCAACCCGAGCGCGGCGATGATGAAGGCGAATTCTCCGATTTGAGCCAGACTGAACCCGGATTGCATGGCCGATTGAAGAGTTTGGCCAGAAAGCAGGAATCCGGTCGTGGCGAAGAGAATTTGCCCAAGCAGGACTGCCAGTACCAGAAAGCCGATGGGACCGGCATATTGAATCAAGATTTCGGGTTGGACCATCATGCCGACGGACACGAAAAAGATGGCGCCGAACAGGTTTTTGAGGGGTTCCATCAGCTTCTCGATACGCTTCACATCGTTGGTTTCAGCCAGTACGGAACCCATGATGAAGGCGCCAAGGGCAGCCGAGAAACCTGCTTTGACGGCAACGACGACCATTCCGAGGCATAAACCGAGCGATATGATGAGCAGGGTTTCCTCGTTCATGAGCTTTCGCGCTTTCTTTAAAAAGGTGGGAACCAGGAAGATGCCAAAAATAAACCAAAGTGCCAGAAAAAAGACCAGTCTGGAAATACTGACCAGCATTTCGCCCCCATTGAATTTGTTGCTGACAGAAAGGGTGGAAAGCATCACCATCAGGATGACGGCGACCAGGTCTTCGACGATGAGGACGCCAAAAACCTGCGGGGCACAGGGTTTGTCAGTCATGCCCAAATCGTTGAAGGCCTTGATGATGATGGTGGTGGAGGACATGGCCAGCATGCCGCCCAAAAAGAGGCAGTTGATGTTGGACCAACCCAGAAAATGCCCCACCATGAAACCAGTGATCATCATCCCTCCCACTGCGACGGTGGCTGTGAGCAAGGCTGTTTTACCTACCGCCAGCAATTTTTTGAAACTGAATTCGAGCCCCAGGGCGAAAAGTAGGAAAATAACCCCGATGTCTGCCCAGGTCTGGACGTTCGCCGTGTCGGTGATGTGTACCGGCAAGAAGTGCAAATGCGGTCCGGCCAGGATGCCTGCAACAATGTAACCCAGCACCAACGGTTGTTTCAAGGCTTTGAACAGCAAGGTCATAAAACCGGCTGAAACCAATATCAGGGCCAAATCGAAAATTAAGGATGGAAGATGGGGCATACGCGAAATAAATTCATTTCATTCCTTTCAGTTCATACAAACTTACGGATTTTTGGACATTATTCCCAATAAATAGTCTATATTTGCCAATAGATACGCTGTAAATCGACCTAATAAGTTACAAATCAAAACATACTCCATATGATCCTCGATTCTCTCAAAAATGCAGCTTCCACGCTGGCACTCAACCCACTTTTCAAGCAGGCTTTCGAATTTATCCAAAAAAACGACCTGTCTAAAATGGAACTTGGAAAAACGATTCTAGATGGTGACAAACTGTTCATTTCTGTCATGGAGATAGATGGAAAGTTGCCTGAAGCCGCGAAAATGGAATCGCATGTCAAATACATTGATATTCAGGTGGTTCTTTCGGGTGTGGAAACCATGGGTTGGACTGCCATCGAACATTGCACGGAAGCCATCGAACCCTACAATGCTGAAAAAGATCTGCAATTTTTCGCAGACAAACCAAGCACCTTGATCACCGTACATCCCGGTGAATTTGCCATCTTCTTTCCTGAAGACGGACATGCTCCCGGCATCGGCAACGGCCTCATCAAGAAAGCCGTCGTAAAGGTTTTGGTATAAACAACTGACAAACAACAATATGGCATCAACAGCAACGACAAAGTCAACGCTCCAATTGATCAAGGACGATCCTTGGTTGGAACCGTACAGTGAGGCCATCAACGGCCGTTATAATTACGCGGTTGAACGGGAAGCAACGTTGACCGGGGGTAAGCCCTTGTCTGAATTTGCCAACGGTTACCATTATTTCGGCCTTCACAAAACGGAAACAGGCTGGGCTTTCAGGGAATGGGCACCCAACGCCTCCTCCATTTGTCTGATCGGTGATTTCAACGACTGGACCAAACAGGACGGCTTTTGGCTGAACAAATTGGAGCACGGCATCTGGGAATTGCTATTGCCGGCTGAAACCCTCAAACACGGCCAACTGTTCAAAATGGTGGTCGAATGGAACGGTGGTTCCGGCGAACGCATTCCCGCCTGGGCAAACCGTGTGGTTCAGGATCATGCCACCAAGCTTTTCAGCGCACAGGTCTGGGATCCGAAACCCTATGTTTTCAAAATCCCGGTATTCAAACCGAAATCAGGTGCACTCTTGATTTATGAATGCCACATCGGAATGGCTGTCGAGGAAGAACGGGTGGGCACCTACGACGAATTCCGCCGAAACATATTGCCCAGAGTGGTCAAAGCAGGCTATAATGCCCTGCAGATCATGGCCATACAGGAGCATCCGTATTATGGTTCCTTCGGCTACCACGTTTCCGGATTCTTCGCCCCCTCCTCCCGTTTCGGTACGCCCGAAGAGTTGAAGGAACTCATTGACGAAGCGCACGCACTAGGCTTGACGGTCATTATGGACCTGGTTCACTCCCATGCCGTGAAAAATACCATCGAAGGCCTTGGTGCATTGGACGGAACATCAACATTGTATTTCGACGGCGAGCACCCGGCTTGGGATTCGCTGTGTTTCAATTACCACAAGAACGAAGTGGTGCATTTTCTGCTTTCCAATTGCCAATATTGGATCAAGGAATTCCAGTTTGACGGCTTCCGCTTCGACGGTGTCACTTCCATGCTCTATAAAAGCCACGGCATAGGCGATTCCTTTGGCCATTACGATAATTATTACAGCCCCAATTCCAACGGGGACGCCATTTGTTACCTCACGCTGGCCAACAAACTGATTCACGAAATCAATCCGAAAGCGGTGACGATTGCCGAAGACGTAAGCGGCATGCCGGGTTTGGCCGTACCCTTCATGAATGGCGGCATCGGCTTCGATTACCGTCTGGCCATGGGGGTTCCCGATTTCTGGATCAAGCTCATCAAGGAATCCAAAGATGAAAACTGGAAACCTTCAACCATTTGGTGGGAACTGACCAACCGTCGCGCCGACGAAAAGACCATCAGCTATGCTGAAAGCCATGACCAAGCTTTGGTTGGTGACAAAACACTCGTTTTCAGACTTATCGATGCCGACATGTACTGGCATATGATGAAGGAAGACCCGAATTTCACCGTGGAACGGGGCATGGCCTTGCACAAAGTCATCCGTTTTCTCACTGCCAGCACCATCAATGGCGGCTATCTGAACTTTATGGGCAACGAATTCGGCCATCCCGAATGGATCGATTTCCCCCGTGAGGGAAACGGTTGGTCGCACAAATATGCCCGGCGTCAATGGAGCCTGGCCGACAATCCACACCTCAAATATCAATACTTGGGTTTGTTTGATCAGGAATTGATGAAACTGATTGTGAAGAACAAGAAGCAAATGGCTGAATGCCCTGTGGAGCGGTGCCTCAACAACGATGACCAGATTCTGGCCTACCAACGTGGCGACTTACTGTTCATCACCAACCTGCACCCGTACAAGTCCTTTACCGGATACGGCATGATGGTTGAAAAAGGCAGTTACCAGATCGTTTTGAATTCGGACAACGCCAAATTTGGCGGTTATGGACACATCAATGAGAAAATTGAATATTTCACCCAAAAAGGCTTGGAAAAAAACACCGACCTGGAATGGCTGAAGTTGTATCTACCCTCGCGTACATCACTCGTACTTAAAAAGAAATAACCTTAAAACCAATCACAATCATGGGACATCACCAACTGGACAAGCTGGATGAAAAAATTCTGAAAATGATTGCCGAAGATGCCAGAGTGCCTTTTCTGGAAGTAGCACGCGAGTGCAACGTCTCCGGTGCAGCCATCCACCAACGTATCCAGAAATTACACAATCTGGGCATCATCAAGGGTTCTGAATTCGTACTCGATGCCAATAAAATCGGTTACCAAACCTGCGCCTTCCTGGGCATCTTTCTGAAAGATCCTGGTCAGTTCAAACACGTTTTGGCGGAATTGCTCAAGATACCTGAAGTGGTGGAATGCCATTATACGACGGGGCAATACGACATGTTCATCAAGATTTACGCCAAGAACAACAAGCATTTGTTGAGCATCATTCATGAGAAGCTGCAGCCGCTGGGTTTGGCACGGACGGAAACGTTGATTTCGTTCAATGAAGCGTTTCGAAGGCATGTGCCCGTAGTGGATTTAGAAACCGACGAATCTTAAATTGTCCAAATAGTGAGTCAACTACTGCGTTACTGCCTTCTTGTCGATCCTCACGTACCAAAGTACGCTCCGGTACGACTGCAAAGGCAGTGCCTTGTATTTGACTCCCTATTTGAACAATTTTCAGCGCGTGTTTGCCGTTCCAAGGGGGACGGTTTTTTATTGCCAAAAAATGCTAATTACCAAGGGTTTTCTTGCTTTATTGTCGTTGATTTCGTACTATTACACATATTGTTGAATAGTGCGCAAAAAAAGTCAATTTACACACTAAAAAAAACCTGTTTTGCTATCTCCACTTATCAAAAAACACTATATTTGCGCCCGAATTATCAATTATGGAAGACACAAATAGACATACGGGGGACGGATCCCTGAAACAACTGGTGGAAAACGCCGTGGGTGTTGAAGTTCAAACCTGCTACCAATGCGGTAAATGCACCGCCGGTTGCCCACTCAACGAAGAAATGGACCTGATGCCCAATCAGATCCTTCGGATGTTGCAAGCCGAATACCCCGGTTACGAAAACGAAATCCTGACTTCAACCAGCATCTGGCTTTGCCTTGCCTGCGACACCTGCTACTCGCGCTGTCCCCAGGAAGTGAAATTGCCCAACATCATGGACTTCCTCCGACAGGAATCCATTCGAAGGAATCTGGTGAACCCGAAAGCCAAGAATATTTTGAAATTCCACAGAGCCTTTTTGGACGAAGTGGAACGAAACGGCAAGCTCAATGAACTGGGTTTGACCATCGATTACAAGCTGCGTTCCCTGAATTTGTTCCAGGATTTGCAGAATGCACCGTCCATGCTGTTCAAGGGCAAGCTCGGCCTGATACCGCATAAG
>Ga0302205_10000259_pt1 | contig 23769 bp, 18 predicted proteins | sample II_Fen_E1_3_FD_194582 | JGI IMG/M metagenome (GOLD analysis project Ga0302205, IMG submission 194582) | Peat permafrost microbial communities from Stordalen Mire near Abisko, Sweden - II_Fen_E1_3 | ecosystem: Environmental > Terrestrial > Soil > Wetlands > Permafrost | place: Sweden: Abisko...
CTTTGAACTTAAATAAAATGAGTACTTAATTCAAATTTTAAAAACACACATTATGAAAAAGGAAGAAGACGATTTATTGGTATATGATGAAGATGAAGCCGTAAAATTCATTCTCAATTTTATTCCTTCTGAATCAAAAGACCGGATCGATAACGATAAAATTGAATACGTGTTGGATGTGGTATACGATTTTTATGATGAGAATGGGTTGATTGATGAGGATTCAACCGAAGAAGCCAGCATTGACGAAGAAGAAATGTTCAAGTATATTCTTAAATGTTCCAAGAAAGACAAAATTAAGCTGAGCGAAGAAGATATTCAACTCGTCCTGGACGGTGAATACGAATATGGTAAATCACTTGGAATTTACAGGGAAGAAGATTAAAATGAATTCGTAATTCAATTTAATAAATTGTTCATTCGGTTTTTCTATCTTTGAATTTCTAATACGTATTTTTTACTAAAAGAAAACACCAATGCAACATCACAGATGCTTGGTGTTTTCTGCATCTATGATGCTGAATTCACAAATGAATTAAGATCTTATCACTCCCAATTATCTAAATATTAATTATTTATGTTTAATGTTATTTATGCCATAGGATGGGTGATTACTTTACTTCCAATGCGTGTACTTTATCTGTTTTCCGACTTGTTTTATCCAATCGTTTACTATGTAGCACGATACAGGCGAAAAGTAGTACGGGTTAATATCTCCAGATCCTTTCCGGAGAAAACGGATAAAGAGGTACGAATAATCGAAAAACGGTTTTATCGTTATTTCTGCGACTTATTTGTAGAAACGATGAAAGAAATCCACATAGGTAAAGAGGAAATCCGCAAACGCATGACGCTTGGCAATGTGGATGCACTGACAGATCAATTTGCCAAAGGGAAAAGTATCATGTTAATGACTGCACACTACGGGAACTGGGAGTGGTTATTGAATTTTTCAGAAGTACTACCTGTCGAGAGCACTGTGTATCAAATTTATAAAAGGCTTAGAAACAAAAAATTCGATACGATGGTCTACGCCTTGCGGGAGAGATATGGTGGAAAAAACATAGAAAAACGGGATCTGCTCCGTACCATGTTCGGATATAAAAAGGTTGGAAAACTTGGTATCTATGTCATGATATCCGACCAGACTCCAAACAGCAAAAACCTTCACTACTGGACGACCTTTTTAAACCAGGATACCGCTACCGTGACAGGCACCGAACAGTTGGCACGGAAGTTTGACTATCCGGTGTTCTATGCTGAAATTAACCGGATTAAACGAGGGTATTACCATTGTGAGTTTATTCCGATTACCCTGGAACCAAACCAAACAGAGGAATTTGAAATTTCAGAAAAATATATGAGGTTGCTTGAGAAATCCATTCAAGCGCATCCTGAATACTGGCTTTGGTCACACAGGCGCTGGAAATTCCAACGTAACAAAACAACCGATTAAGAAGATATATTCCATTATTTCATACAGAAAGAACTGCTTATTCCCCAAAACAATTCCATAATCCAAAACAATATTAATGTCTGTAGCAATTGTCATCCTAAACTGGAACGGAGAAAACTATTTACAACAATTCCTGCCAATACTAATTGAGAACACCTCCATGCCCGGTGTTGAGATCATAGTGGCTGATAATGCATCTACAGATTCATCATTATCTGTTTTAAAAGACAAATTTCCAACTGTCCGCACTATTGTTTTGGATAAAAACTATGGTTTTGCCGGAGGTTATAACAAGGCATTAGCCCAGGTGGAAGCTGATTACTTTGTCCTGCTGAATTCGGATGTGGAAGTAACGCCTCACTGGCTTGAACCATTGGTCGCTTATATGAATGAGCATAAAGAAGTAGCAGCATGCCAGCCTAAAATTCTGTCGTATTTACACAGGACAAATTTTGAACATGCCGGTGCAGCAGGCGGATACATTGACCGTTTCGGGTTTCCGTTTTGCAGAGGACGCATACTCGGAATTGCAGAAGAAGACAAAGGCCAGTATAACAGCATTATTGATGTGTTTTGGGCAACCGGTGCCTGTTTTTTTATAAGGTCCGATGTTTATTGGAAAGTAGGAGGGTTGGACGATGAGTTTTTTGCCCATATGGAGGAAATAGACTTGTGCTGGCGTATGAAAAGCAGGGGATACCGCATTGTCTGCATACCCGAAAGTTCAGTATATCACGTAGGAGGTGGGGCATTAAACTATGAGAGCCCACATAAAACCTATCTCAATTTCAGAAATAATCTGTTAATGCTTTATAAAAACCTACCTGCCAAATTATTGGAAAAAACCATGTTTTGGCGCATAGTGTTTGATTACGTAGCAGCTGTACAACTTTTTATAACAGGAAAGCCCAATAATGCAAGAAGCGTACTTAAAGCCCGCAAGGATTATAAAAAGCTGCAACCGGATTTTGAAGAAAAAAGGAAACAAAATATCTTGTATGCCACTTCCGACAACCAAAAGGATATTTTACAGAAAAGTATCGTCCTGGAGTATTACCTGAAAGGGAAGAAAACATTTGACTCATTAACAGACAACAAATAACAGAACTTTCACAACATGAATTCTAGGGTATAAAAAAACGAGCTATTATGAATAGCTCGTTTTTTTATTTCAATACAATTGATAATTATCCACAACGTGAATATCCGCAGTTGTTACACTTCAGACAACCTTCCTGATAAACCAGGGCTTTCTGTCCACACTCAGGACATGGTTGCTCCTTGATTTGAGTTCCATCAGGAATATATTTCTTTAAGGCACGTTCAACCCCAACTTTCCAGGTATTAATAGATTCACTATCGAGCTGTAGACCTGAAACCAGCTTAATAACCTGATCGATAGGCATACCATAGCGCAATACACCTGATATCAGTTTTGCATAATTCCAGTATTCCTTTTCAAATTTGTGGGATAAACCTTCTACGGTAGTTTTATAACCGCGTTTATTGACAAATTGGAAGTCATAACGTGAGTTGCCGTTTACATCGTGTGTTTTAATGATTTTTCCTTTGACTACTGTTTTTGGAAGCAAAATACCTTCTTCGTCATCAGCCAATCCTGTGAAAATTTCATAAGGCCGGTCGTTGTATAGTCCAACAAAGGCAATCCACTTGTCTTTTGCATTCTGAAAACGAACGATATCGCAATCCAGTTCTACAGGACGTGTTGCATGATTTTCATCATAACAGAAACAATTTTCTTTCTTCTCTTCTTTCTTCTCTTCCTTTTCTTCCTTTTTGTCTTCAACTGCAATTAATACTCCGGCACGAGAACCATCACGATATACAGTTACTCCTTTACAACCACAACGCCAGGCTTCTTCATATAACCTGCCAACCAGTTCTTCGGTGGCATCAGCCGGTAAATTAATAGTTACACTAATGGAATGATCGACCCACTTTTGGATACGTCCCTGCATTTGTACTTTTTTCATCCAATCCACATCATTCGCTGTTGCTTTATAATATGGAGACTTTGTTACCATTTCATCCACTTCGTCCTTGGTATAATTTTTCGTGGTAGAATAATTGTTTGCTTCCATCCAGGTAAGAAACTTATGGTGGAAAATAATATATTCTTCCCAGGAATCCCCATTTTCATCGATGAAATCAATCCGAACATTCTTATCGTTTGGATTTACCTTGCGCCTACGGGTATAAACCGGCATAAATACAGGCTCTACACCGGATGTAGTTTGAGTCATGATACTTGTAGTCCCGGTTGGAGCAATCGTTAAACAAGCAATATTTCTACGACCGTATTTTACCATTTCCTTGTACATTTCAGGATCCGCTTCACGTAACCTCTCAATATAAGGATTTTTTTCTTCTCTTTTTGCATCGTACACCGTAAAGGCACCTCTTTCTTTTGCCAGCAGCACTGATGAACCGTAAGCAGCCAAAGCAACGGTTTTATGTACTTTTTCAGAGAAATCGGTAGCCTCTTCAGTACCATATCTAAAACCTAATGCAGCAAGCATATCACCCTCACCGGTAGTGCCCACACCCGTTCTACGGCCCTGACTTGTTTTAGTCTTAATTTTTTCCCATAACTGGAATTCGGTATTCTTGATGTCATTATCTTCCGGATCAGAAGTGATCTTTGCTATAATTTTATCAATCTTCTCCATTTCAAGGTCAATAATATCATCCATAATACGTTGTGCCAGGGCAACATGCTTTTTGAATAATTCAAAATCGAATGATGCTTTGTCTGTAAACGGATTGTTGATATACGAATATAAATTAATGGCTAACAAACGGCAACTATCGTATGGACAAAGTGGAATTTCACCACAGGGATTTGTTGAAACAGTTTTATATCCTAAATCGGCATAACAATCAGGCACTGATTCCCGAATAATCGTGTCCCAGAAAAGAATTCCGGGTTCAGCGGATTGCCAGGCGTTATGAACAATCTTTTTCCAGAGAGAATTAGCATCTACTTCCTTCTTGAACCATGGTTCTTTTGAATCAATGGGATACTGTTGAATAAAAGGTTTGTTATTGATAGCTGCGTCCATAAAATCATCATGGAGTTTTACCGAGATATTTGCCCCTGTTACTTTGCCTGATTCAAGCTTAGCATCAATAAACGATTCTGAGTCCGGATGCTTAATGGATACGCTAAGCATTAAAGCCCCACGTCGTCCATCCTGAGCAACTTCCCTGGTTGAATTAGAGTATCGTTCCATAAATGGAACAATGCCCGTAGAAGTCAACGCAGAGTTCTTTACAGGGGATCCTTTAGGTCGAATGTGTGACAAATCATGGCCAACTCCTCCACGACGTTTCATTAACTGCACCTGTTCTTCATCAATTTTAATAATAGCACCGTATGAATCGGAATCATGATCAAAACCAATAACAAAACAATTAGATAAGGAAGCCACCTGAAAGTTATTTCCAATTCCCGTCATCGGGCTTCCCTGGGGAACAATATATTTGAAATCACGGAACAATTCAAACAGTTCTGCTTCAGATAATGGATTTGGGTACTTTTTTTCAATTCTGGCTACTTCACCTGCCAATCGATGATGCATATCATCCGGATTCAATTCATAAGTATTGCCAAATGAATCTTTAAGGGCGTACTTTGTTGCCCAAACTTTAGTAGCTAAATCATCTCCTTTGAAATACCGAAGAGTTGACTCTTTTATTTCTTCAGGAGTAAAGGTTTTTGTTTCCACGATAAAAATTTCTTAATTTGATTAGTATAAGTGTTTTGAGATTATAAAATGTTGCATAAAATTGCACTACAATGTTAGACATTTATTTTATTATTTCCAATAATAAACATGTATATTTTGTCATCAATATTAAAAGTTTTCCAAAATAAATTATATTTATTTGGTATACAACGAAATACATATTCTATTTTCAGAAATAATTTCCAAAAATAAAATTTGGTATTTAGAAATAAACTACTAAACAGAGAATGTTCCCAATTATAAAATATTGAAGAAAATAGAAAAGGATTTCACATTTTGAAAGGATCAACAAGAGATTTCACCATTTTCGACTCTGAAAATGGTAGCATCTTGTCCTAATTGCTGAAGAATTAAATCTAAATGCTCGCGGTTAGTGTCGGTAATAAAAATTTGTCCGAATGTTTTACCTGAAACTAATTCAACTATTTTTTTTACTCTATTAGAATCGAGCTTATCAAAAATATCATCCAGAAGTAATAAAGGAGATAAATTATGGGTGCGTTTTAAAAAATCAAATTGTGCCAGTTTAAGTGATATGAGATACGTTTTATTTTGCCCCTGTGAACCAACCCGTTTTATAGGATAGTTTTCCAAAAGCATCTCTAACTCATCTTTATGAATTCCCTGGGTTGAATACCCAAGGATACGATCACGATCCCGGGTTGCAACCATACGGCTTTTAATATCTTGTTCTTCGTGTTGTGAATGATAAGCAAGGCTCACTTGCTCATTTTCATCGGAAATATAGGAATAGAAGTTCTGAAAAACAGGTACAAATTCATCTATAAATTGTCTGCGCTGTTCATAAATATAAGTTCCAAACAATGCCATCTGATCCTCCCAAATCTCTAATAATGATTCATCGATTGGATTTTCGGATTTCATGATAGCGTTGCGTTGTTTCAAAGCATTATTATACTGAAGCAATTGGTTGAGATACGTTTTGTTGTATTGAGAGATTACCCCATCAACAAATTTTCTGCGCTCATCACTTCCTTCAGATATCAACACAGAATCATCCGGTGAAACCAATACCAACGGCAATAGCCCGATATGATCCGAAAGCCGGTCATATTCTTTCTTGTTCCGTTTGAATTGCTTCTTTTGCCTATGCTTAATGCCACAATAGACATCTTCCGTTTTATCACCTAATAGATACTCGCCATGTATGAAGCAGAATTCTGTATTGTGGAGAATGTTTTGTGAATCAATGGAATTTGAATGGCTTTTACAAAACGACAAAAAATAAATTGCATCCAGAATATTGGTTTTCCCCATGCCATTATTTCCAATGAAGCAATTGATCTTAGGTGAAAACACTAATTCAGCTTCACGGATATTTTTATAATTGAGTATGGATAGGGAAGTTAGTTGCATGAAATCGAAGAATTTATTCTTTCGCAAATGTACATATTATTTAATCAAATTCAATTGGTTTTTTTAGCTTCAATTTGTTAAACAAAATAATTACCTTTAAATAAACGCTCTATGTTTAATGAAATAGTTCTTTATTTTGTAACTTTGCGATGAATAGAATGGTCATTTTCAATAATTGTTCTGACAGGAATATTTCAGTAAACCCCATACCTTTACCAAGTTTTTTTACATGCTTAAGATACGATTATATGGCTGTTTTTTAATCCTGATTTTATTATTTTCGTGTACTCGTCAACAAAAAGATCCGAATCGTCTAGAACAAAAAAAAACGATAATAAGTAAACCATCAGTAATTGTTGATAGTAACTACTCTTTTGAGGAAGCAATAAAAGGGACAAGAGCTCCACAAAAGATTATTAATCAACTTAAATTAATCAATGTTCAATATTATTCAACCGATAAAAAAATTCATCAAGGTCAGATTCTTACCAATATTAAAATTGCGGACAGAATTGAAATCCTGTTCAGGTTTATGTTTTATAAAAAATTTCCAATTGCACATGCAATTCCAATCGTAAAATATAACTGGAATGATGATTTGTCTATGCAGGATAATAATACATATAGTTTTTGCTACCGGGATGAAAGTTTCTCAAAGCATGCACGTGGAATGGCCATTGACATAAACCCATATTTTAATCCGGTACGCTGGAAGAATAGGGATGAGAATCACCTGGATAAACCTGCCGGAGCTCATCTTGACACTACTTTGCCCGGCACTTTTTACAGATTACATCCTGTAGTTCTGAAGTTTAAAGAATTAGGGTTTCACTGGGGGCATAACTTCACTAGAAAATTTGATGATCACCATTTTGATATATAACATTTGTATAAGATTTTAACATAATATGATTTCATATTGATATAATTTTACGTATATTTGCGACAGATTAAAAAAAAACAATCTTATTTATAATACATTTTATTTTATATTCATCGATTATGGCAAAAATAACAAAAGAAGATGCTCTTCTCTATCACTCTCAGGGAAAACCCGGAAAAATCGAAGTAATCCCAACAAAGCCTTATAGTTCTCAACGTGATTTATCACTCGCTTATTCACCAGGAGTTGCTGAGCCATGTTTAGAAATTGAAAAAAATCCGAATACTGCTTATGACTACACTGCCAAAGGAAACCTTGTGGCCGTCATTTCAAATGGAACAGCAGTGCTTGGATTAGGGAATATTGGTGCCTTGGCAGGAAAACCAGTTATGGAAGGTAAAGGATTATTATTTAAAATTTTTGCCGGAATTGATGTATTTGATATTGAAGTAAATGAAACTGACCCGGAAAAATTCATTCAGGTAGTAAAAGCTATTGCACCAACTTTTGGTGGTATTAACCTGGAAGATATTAAAGCACCGGAATGTTTTGAAATAGAAGAACGATTAAAAGAAGAATTGGATATTCCTTTAATGCACGATGATCAACACGGAACAGCCATTATTTCTTCGGCAGGATTAATTAACGCCCTTGAAATAGTTGGAAAGAAAATTGAAGATGCTGTCATTGTTGTAAATGGCGCCGGCGCTGCAGCCAACTCCTGTACTAAACTATATATGAAGTTAGGTGCGAAACTGGAAAACATTGTCATGGTGGATTCAAAAGGGGTAATAAACAAACAACGTACAGATTTAAACTCCCGTAAAAAACCTTTTGCCACTGATCGTAAAATCACAACGTTGGCAGAAGCTGTTAAAGGATCGGATGTGTTCTTAGGCTTATCGGTTGCTGGCATTCTTACTAAAGAAATGGTACAAACCATGAATGCAAACCCAATTGTATTTGCATTAGCCAATCCAAATCCGGAAATATCGTATGAAGATGCCATGTCAGCCCGTAAAGATATTATTTTTGCTACTGGTCGGTCAGATTATCCGAATCAGATCAATAATGTACTGGGATTCCCTTATATATTCCGTGGAGCATTGGATGTCCGTTCAAAGACCATCAATGAAGAAATGAAAGTAGCAGCCGTTCATGCTATTGCTGAACTTACCAAGCAACCTGTTCCGGATGTTGTAAATGCTGCTTATGATTTAAAACGTATCTCTTTTGGTCGTGATTATATTATTCCAAAACCACTTGATCCACGCTTATTGACCACGGTTGCTCCAGCAGTAGCCCGTGCTGCTATGGAATCGGGTGTTGCGCGTATAGAAATCAAGGATTGGGATCAATATAATGAAAAATTGCGTGCATTGATGGGTAATGATAATAAGATGTTGCGTCGTTTTTACGATACAGCCCGTCAAAATCCAAAAAGAGTGGTATTCTCCGAATCAAATCATATCAACATGCTTAAGGCAGCAGAATCCGCTTTTGCTGAAGGTATCTGTTTTCCTATTTTAATTGGGAATGAAGAAAAAATTAAAAGTATAGCCTTAGAAAATGATATTGATATGACGGGTATTGAAATAGTCAATTTACGTCATGATCGTGAGGAAAAACGCAGGGTGGCTTATGCTAAAAAACTATCGGAAAAAAGAAGCCGTGAAGGTATGACATTTGACGAGGCCTATGAAAAAATGTATGAACGTAATTATTTCGGTATGATGATGGTTGAAACCGGTGACGCTGATGCGCTTATTACCGGAGTTTATACCAAGTATGCCGATTCAGTACAAGCTGCCAAAGATGTCATTGGAGTACGTGAGGGATTGAATCACATTGCTGCCATGCATATTATGAATACAAAAAAAGGAACATTCTTTTTGGCTGACACCCTTTTCAATCGTCACCCAAATACTGAAGCGTTAATTGATATCGCCAAACTGACCCATGACACCGTGAAGTTCTTTGCACACGAGCCGGTTATGGCTATGCTTTCCTACTCAAACTTCGGTTCTGATAAACAAGGTAGTCCGGCCAGCGTACATCAGGTTGTTGAAACATTACACACAAAATATCCGGAAATGATTGTAGATGGCGAAATGCAGGTTACATTTGCTTTAAACAAAGAACTTCGGGATAAAAAATATCCTTTTACCAAGTTGAGTGGACGTAATGTCAATACATTGATTTTCCCTAATTTAAGTTCTGCCAATACAGCCTATAAAATGATGATTGAAATGGGACTAGCCGAAAGTATCGGACCAATTCAAATGGGGTTAAACAAACCGGTTCATATTTTAGACGTTGAAAGTTCAGTACGTGACATTGTAAATATGACTGCCATTGCAGTACTTGATGCTATTGTGGAAGAAATTAAAACTAAGAAGGAAAACAAAATAGAGTTATAATACTCCTTTCAAAAAAGGTCCTGCCGGTAAAATTTACGTGTGTAAATCAACCGACAGGACCTTTTTTATGTCTATATAGTTTCGAATAAACTCTGAATACTTTTACTTCACAACGACAGCTTCCATATTATTCGCCCTGATCTTAATAAAGATGATTGAACCCGATTTACTATAAGCTGTTTGAACATAGCCCATACCAATTCCTTTTTTACTGTCGGGTAACATAGTTCCGGAAGTAACATGTCCTATCTTTTCATCTTTTTCGTTTACAATCTCATATTCATGACGTGGTATGCCACGTCCTTTCAACTCAAAACGAACAAGCTTGCGGCTTACTCCTGATTTCTTTTGTTTTTCCAACAAAGGACGGTCGATAAAATTCTTTCCATCTACAAATTTGGTAATCCAGCCTAGTCCTGCTTCAATAGGGGAGGTGGTGTCATCAATATCATTGCCGTACAAACAATATCCCTTTTCAAGTCTCAAAGAATCACGCGCTCCAAGGCCGATTGGCTTAATACCATATTCGGCTCCGGCTTCAAACAAGGCATTCCATATTTTCGTTCCATTTTCAGGATAAAAATAGATTTCGAATCCTCCTGCACCGGTATAACCGGTGTTTGAAATGATTACATCTGTAACTCCGGCAAACCTGCCTACTTGAAATGTATAATAGGGGATAGCAGACAGATCTACAGAAGTTAGTTTCTGCATTATCTCTGTAGCCTTTGGTCCCTGAACTGCTAATTGAGCCATCCAGTCGGAAGCATTTTCAAGTTCTGCACCTTCAGTGTTATTCTCAACACACCAGTTCCAGTCCTTTTCTATATTCGAAGCATTTACAACCAGTAAATACTTATTTTCTTCAAAATGGTACACCAACAAATCATCCACAATTCCTCCTTTCCCATTTGGGAAACAGGAATACTGTATTTTGCCTGCTGAAAGAACCGAAACATCATTGGAAGTAACTTTTTGAAGGAAAGCTAAAGCATTAGGTCCTTTTACCCAAAATTCACCCATGTGCGACACATCAAATACACCTACGCCATTGCGGACAGTCATATGTTCATCAGTTATCCCACTATATTCAATAGGCATATTATATCCGGCAAATTCATGCATCTTAGCGCCTAATTCGATATGACGGCTGGTAAAGGGAGTTGTTTTCATTTAATTGGAATCTATTAGTGTTATAATTATTTTTTAGCCAGGTTTTCTACTATTTTGACTACAACCTGCATTGCTTTTTCCATGGATTGAACAGGAAGATATTCAAAACGACCATGAAAGTTATGGCCTCCTGCAAATATATTAGGACAAGGCAGGCCATCGAAAGAAAGGCGTGCGCCATCCGTTCCGCCACGTATAGGTTTTACATTCGGAGTAACGCCAACCTGATTCATTGCTTCAAAAGCCAAGTCAATGATATGCATGACCGGTTCAATCTTTTCACGCATATTATAGTATTGGTCTTTCATTTCTAATGTAGCTGTATTTTCGCCAAATTCAGCATTAATTTTATGAACCAAATGTTCAAATTCTTTTTTACGTCTATCAAAACGATCACGATCATGATCACGGATAATATAACTCAACGTAGTTTTCTCAACAGTACCTTCAATGTTGGTCAAATGATAAAAACCTTCATAACCTTCCGTATGTTCGGGAGTTTCATGACGTGGAAGCATGCCAATAAATTGCTGGGCAATGCGCATGGAATTTATCATTTTGTGGTATGCATATCCCGGATGAACATTCGTCCCTTTAAAATGAACCTTAGCCCCGGCAGCATTGAAGTTTTCATATTCCAGTTCTCCTATTTCACCGCCATCCATGGTATAAGCCCAATCAGCACCAAACAGGTTCACATTAAAATGATCGGCGCCCTGGCCAATTTCTTCATCAGGAGTAAACCCGACACGAATCTTACCATGTTTAATCTCAGGATGTGCTATCAGGTATTCCATGGCAGTCACAATTTCAGCTAATCCGGCTTTATCATCGGCGCCTAATAATGTTGTTCCATCGGTTACAATGATGTCCTGCCCTTTATATTGAAGGATTTCGGGATATTTGGCAGTCTCGAAAATAATACCTTTTGCCTCATTCAGAACGATATTTTCGCCATCATAATTGGATACGACTCTTGGCTTTACATGTTTTCCGCTCATATCCGGACTGGTATCCATGTGCGAGATAAAGCCAATTGTCGGAATATCTTTGTCAGTATTTGCCGGTAAAGTAGCCATTACATAGCCGTTTTTATCCAGATTTACATCCTTTAAGCCTATTGAATTCAGTTCTTCTATCAAATAAACCGCAAAAACCATTTGACCCGGAGTACTGGGAGTCATGTTGGTATTTTCATCAGAAGTCGTTGTAAAACTGACATATTTCAAAAAACGTTCGGTAATATTCATATTGCTATAGATTTAATAATTTAGACGCAAAAATACATAAAATTCAGTATACAAATTCATTTTCTTAACGTTTTTTCTTGACTCTTTGTTTGTTTAATCGATTCGAAAGTATAAGCTGCTGATTTTATTCGTATTTTTGTCGCATGAATAGCAGAACCGAAACTTAAAATGCTTTTCATGTTAATAAACCAATCATTCAACCGTTCAACGATCCAATATAATGACCTATCAACTCACCGACTTTCTTCCCACTACCAAAAAAGAACTTGAACTGCGTGGATGGAATGAAGTGGACGTAGTGCTGTTCAGCGGCGATGCCTACATCGACCATCCTTCCTTCGGACCGGCTGTCATTGGGCGGTTGCTCGAAGCACTGGGATTACAGGTGGCTATCGTGCCACAACCAAACTGGCGCGATGATTTGCGTGACTTCAAGAAAATGGGGCGTCCACGCCTATTTTTTGCTGTTTCTGCAGGGAACATGGACTCCATGGTAAACCATTATACCGCTAATAAACGCCTGCGCTCGGACGATGCCTATACTCCGGACGGAAAAGCCGGCATGAGGCCCGATTATGCAACCATCACCTACGTCAATATCCTGAAAAAACTTTACCCGGAAGTGCCGGTTGTGATAGGTGGGATAGAGGCTTCGTTGCGCCGTTTCACACATTACGATTATTGGTCGGATAAATTGATGCCCTCCATTTTAGTTGATTCAAAAGCTGATTTGCTGGTTTACGGAATGGGGGAGAAGCCTTTAACAGAATTGGTGCATCGATTACAATCGGGCAAGGCTTTCAAAGAACTTCATGATATTCCACAAACATCATTCCTGTCGAAAGAAATACCGACCCATCCCGGCTGGACCGATATTACGCTGGTATCGCATGAAATATGCCTGACCGATAAAAAGAAATATGCTTCAAACTTCAAACATATTGAAGAGGAATCGAATAAATACAATGCTGCCAGATTGCTGCAACAAACCGGCAACCGGTGGATAATAGTCAATCCTCCATACGAACCGCTCAGTGAAGCCGAGTTGGATGCTTCGTTCGATCTGCCCTACACCCGTCTTCCACACCCTAAATACAAGGATAAGACCATTTCCGCCTACGAAATGATTAAGTTCTCGGTCAACCTGCACAGGGGTTGTTTCGGAGGGTGCGCATTCTGTACCATTTCAGCCCATCAGGGAAAACATATTGTTTCGCGTTCTAAGGATTCTATCCTGCAAGAGGTAAAGAAGATTACCGATATGCCGGGTTTTAAAGGTTATTTAAGCGATCTTGGCGGTCCATCGGCCAATATGTATCAGATGCATGGTATCGACATGGAAATCTGCCGCAAATGCAATAAGCCATCGTGTATATTCCCCAAGGTTTGTTTCAACCTGAATACCGACCACAGTTCATTGCTGGACATATACCGTTCAGTCGATAAAATCGAAGGTATAAAGAAATCATTTATTGGCAGTGGCGTGCGGTATGACATGCTGCTGAGCGATGCTAAGAACCCTAAGGCAAATAAAAGCCATGCCGACTATATCCGTGAATTGATAACCCATCATGTCTCCGGACGCTTGAAAATAGCCCCCGAGCATACTTCGGATAAAGTGTTGAATTTAATGCGCAAACCTTCGTTTACTTATTTTGGGCAGTTTAAAGCACAGTTCGACCGCATTAACCGCGAAGCAGGACTGAACCAACAATTGATTCCCTACTTTATATCCAGTCACCCGGGCAGTACCAACGAAGATATGGCTGAACTGGCCGCCCTGACCAAGAAGCTCGATTTCAGGCTGGAGCAGGTACAGGATTTCACACCAACCCCCATGACACTGGCTACCGAGATTTACTATTCAGGCTATCACCCCTATACCCTGGAACCCATCTATACCGCTAAGAGTAAGGACGAAAAACTGGAACAACGGAAGTTCTTCTTCTGGTATAAAAGCGAATATAAAAATCAGATTATCCATGATCTCCAACGCCTGAAAAGGCCTGATCTGTTGAAAAAGTTATTTGAGAGATAGGCAGCCCACGTGGCATCCGGGTAATTGGGAAAAATAAATATCCCCTTCTTCCTCTAAAATCCTGTCATTAAGAATTATCTTCGTCTGCCAAGCCAAAACGGAGAACCTGCTTTTTCGAGTAAGGCAGGGAGCCATCTTTTTCCTCTAACCATCCATCATTCCCCGGCCTTTCTCCGCCTTTTGGTATACCTTTGTCATACCTTCAAGCTTATTCATTACATTTTCATTAGATTCTCATCATATAGACATTACATAGATATTATATATCTATATAGGTATGTAACATCTATGTGACGAGTATGTGATAAGTATGTGACATCTATGTAACGTCTCATGCCGAAGGTATGACAAAGGTATACCAAAAGACGGAGAAAGGCCGGGGAACAAATAGCTGATTTTTCACGAAAAAACGGGCGTAAGTTTATGCTGAATAAGCCTGCCTAAACACAAAAGCACAAAAATAACAGCTTCGATAACAGCTATAAGGATAAACAGGTAACAAAATCACCGGAGTTTGAACAGATAAAAGACTCACCGGATAAATTGAAAATTAAGAAAAAAAGATGTTATCAAATTAAATAAAAGTATTTACCTTTGGCAAGGATTTATATAAAAAGAGTCATCAATATCTATTTAAAACTTATTAATTATATGAATAAGTAGTTGAAAAATAGTTAGTAGGACTTACATATCCATAGAATAAACAGATAGATATATTTATTGTCAGTAGGACATTCACATTTTTCTCTGTTTATCCCCTACGGGGAATTGGTTGTATTTGTTTTCATTTTCTATTGTTCTATATTCCCTACGGGAAATAACTCATTATAAACAGAATGTGCGTGTCTGCTACTCCTGATTTACATTAATTATATTTAGGTATGTGGCATAACATGATTTTTGATTGTTTTATACGTCATTATATCTCAACATTAAACAGAAATCAACAAACTCTGATAATGCGGATATATACATTATTAGTTTCATAGAAAGAAATTGAGGATCTAATTGAAGACTTTGTGGAGTTAAATTTACAGACAAAAATTTTGAAGCATGGAGTAGGAGCAAGGCTATATCTTTATTCTGGGAATTGCTGAATGCTTACAGTTTGTTAGGCATGATCCGGACGGAAGAAGATAATTACAAATCGCAAAAGCTAAATCAGAAAAGACATTCAACTATTTATACATACCAACTATGACAATTCAACTGCCCGATTATAAAGTTAACATCAATGTTCAGACTAAGTTTATTTTCTCGACATCGGGTAGTGCCTCTTCCATTGTGAAACACAACGATGCTATACTGAAGCTTGGATTAAACCTGGTGTATTTCACCATTGCCGAACCGGTTACTCCCGAAGGATATGCTGCTTTGGTCAGATCACCCATTGCACGGGGTGCGGCTGTTACCGGAAGAGGCGGCTTAAAATCAACCATTATCCCGTTTCTGGACGAAGTAGAACCTTTGGCAATGAAAACCATGGCTGTAAACACGATTGTGAACAACGACGGAAAACTCTACGGATATAATTCCGATGCTATCGGGCTAAAAACAGCCTTAGTCAAAGGCATTGAGGAATCAGGGCTTAATATCAAAACAGCGGTGATTTATGGAAATGGTGGTGTATCGGGTGTTGCGTTTCATGTTTTGCTGGAACTGGGCATCAAAGTGACTATGGTGGGCAGAGATCCTGCACGGGTGCAGGAAAAGAAAAAGCAATTGGGCATAGAGCATGTAGCTCATTTTGAAGGACCTTACGACCTGGTGATAGATGCAACGCCCATTTCGTCTGATCCTGATTTTCTGAATGCACCCGGTTTATCAGCACTACTCGATGGTTGTAAAATGGTGTTTTGCCATAATATGCCTGAAAAAGACAACAAAATCAACTATCTGGAACAATACTGTGCGGAAAACAACTTGTATTTTATCCCGGGAAAGTGGATGTACAACGCACAACTGGCAAAACAATACCGGCTATTATTCGAAGGTTACCATAAACCGGACGGATCAGCCATTTCGGAACAGGACATTCTGAAAACATGGAAGGTAGAATAGGTAGAAAGCAGAAAGTTGTCTGAATCAGAATTTTCAGAATGATTGAATTTCCAGAATAAAAACGATAAAAATAATGCTCCCGAAAGTTGCAACTGGTTGTATAATGAGCTTTCGTAATATCATAAAACAACAATATGAGGCATATTTTATTGTGTACTATTATTCATTAACCAAAATGGAGAGATTCTTAAATTGAAAATGGGAACTGCTTCTGCAAATAAAAAATGGTTATTATCACCGGTGGTTATAGTGACTTATTCTGAAAAATGATTTGTTCTAAGAATTGTGTTGTTAAGCCTCAAAGTAAAAACTATTATTTTTAATGATTTAAAAAATATAAAAGATGAATATTGAATTAAAGTACGGTTGTAACCCTCATCAAAAAAATGCAAAGCTCCATTTCAATGGGCTTATTTCTCCTTTAAAGGTTTTAAACGGGACTCCCAGTTATATAAACATGTTAGATGCACTAGCAGCATGGCAATTAGTAAAGGAATTAAAAGCGGCAACAGGAATAGCAAGTGCAGCTTCATTTAAACATGTAAGTCCTGCCGGTGCGGCAATTGCAAAACAACTTGATAGTACATTTCTGAAATCACAGTTCATTTCTGAGACTAATTTGTCTCCGGTGTCTACGGCGTATATTCGCGCCCGAGGTGGTGACCGGATGTGTGCATTTGGGGATGCTGCTGCCGTGAGTGAGAAAGTAGATGTTTCGTTGGCCAACATTATTAAAACCGAAGTATCTGATTTGATTATTGCTCCGGACTATGATCCCGAAGCTTTGGAGATACTAAAACTGAAGAAAAAAGGAAGCTATTTAATCCTGCAAATGAATCCTGATTACGAACCATCTGATATAGAATCGAAAGATGTTTATGGATTCACAATCCAGCAATCACGCAATAAAGCTACAATTGACAAGACTCTTTTCAATAACATTCTATCGGTTAATAAGAAGGTCTCAATTGAGGCGCTACAATCTCTTATAGTTGCAACGATTGCCCTAAAATACACACAATCTAATTCCATTGCTGTTGCTTATGATGGCCAACTCGTTGGTGTTGGTGCAGGACAACAATCACGGGTACATTGTCTTCGACTGGCCTGTAGCAAAGCCGATAAATGGTTTATGCAACAACACCCAAAAGTTCTTGCCCTGGAATTTATTGAAGGATTAAAAAAACCGGAAAAAGCAAATGTTGTAGATCAGTTTCTGCTTTGGGATGAACTTTCGGAGAATGAAAGAATATTAATGGCTTCCCAATTAAAATGTGTTCCGGAACCTATTTCAGATGAGGAAAGAAGGAACTTCATTCAACAGTATAACGGAATAAGCCTTTCATCAGATGCTTTCTTTCCATTCCGCGATAATATTGACCGTGCAAACCACAGCAATGTTCAATATATTGCCCAACCGGGAGGTTCACTTCGCGATGATATTTGCATTGCTGCAGCAAACGAATATAATATGGTTATGTTTAATACCGGAACCCGCTTGTTTACTCATTAATAACAAAGTTCATATCGAATAATAAGTTATTTATCTCACTAACAATAATTTAATATATACTACTAAAAACACTAAGCTACACAAGGATTAAATAGAACATGTATGTCTTATCCTTTGTGTTCTTTATCTTTATTGAAAGGAATGGGATAAATTTAATCCTTGTGTAGCTTAGTGTTCCTAGTGGCTTGTTGTAAATGTTTTGCTTTCAATTGAAACGTGTAATTATTTTAAAGCCTTTAATATAGCAGCTAAAAAGCCTTTTATCTCTGATAAGCATTATTGTATCTTTGTTATCTAACATATGTTTTTTATTTTGCTAAACATTATAAGTTAATTGGCAATTACTGTTAATAATTCTGTAATTATTCAGTCAATTATACTATTCTCTGGATATTTTATGTTTATGTATAAATTCTACTTATCCATATATACTCTTACATGCCATTGTATTTAAAGTGTTTTTTAAAATTCAACAGAGACAAAAAGCTAAGAAAAGAGGTTCTTTTTATCGGCTTATTTTGTATTATTTCAGTTGTAAATGCACAAACAGAAGATAATAATTTGAGTGTTGGTTTGAATTTTGTTAAAAACGAATACACCGGAGACTTGGGAAGTGATATTCTTAATTTCAGTAACCCGTGGTATCCTGCAATAGGATTATCAATAACTACCTATATTACAAGATCTATTGATTTTGGATTACAGGGAAGTTTTGGGAAATACGGTTATTATAAAAATGCAGCGGATCAATTTGGCGGATTTAAATTTGATGGATCGCTGTTTATTCATTACAAACTCAATAATGGGCATATTTTGAACGCAAATTCTAAATTGTCTCCATTCATTTCCTTAGGGTTTGGCTTTGCTTCTTATAGCACAAATCCAAAGTTAGATGCTTCGGTTACAGCTATAAATACTCAGGGAGTTGATTTTATCATGCCTTTTGGGATTGGAATAAAGTATCAGCTTTTCAATTCAATATCAGTTCAATATCAATATTTGTATAATACCACCAATATGGATAATCACGATGGGAATAAAGGGTTGAATGCAAACAGCACATCAGGAAGCGATGCATTTGGGCAACATATAATTGGTTTAATCTATACTTTTAATATGCCTAAATTTTATAAATGCCGGTGTGAGTATAATTAAAAGTACATACACATTTCTTAAATAAACGGCAAGGAATCAAATGCGAATTATAAATTTAAGTCTATCAGAATGAATTTATATACTTATCAGAAAAAACAAAATTGACTGATAAGCAGTTGAAAAATGATATAATCAGAATAACTATTTTAAAGGTGAAACTATTAATTTCTAAAACGATCAGACACTTTTGGATTTTCAATTTAGCTCTTTTAAGCTTAGTATTTCAATTTACAACAGGTTGTAAAACCGATGTCTCAATGGTGACAGATATAGACGGAAATTCATATCAAACTATAAAGATCGGGACACAAATCTGGATGGCAGAAAACCTTAAAACAACTAAATACAACGATGGTATATCTATTCCATTAATCAGAGATAGCATAGCATGGTCAGCAGCGACATATCCCGGTTATTGTTTTTATAAAAATGATTCTATCAAAAATAAAAATATATATGGAACATTGTATAATTGGTATGCTGTTAAGACCGGAAAATTAGCACCAAAAGGATGGCACATTCCTACAGATGAAGAGTTTACTATCCTCATAAACTACGTAAGTGCCAAATACAACACAACTTGTTCAGTAGCTAAAGCACTGGCTATTAATACCAGTTGGGCTTCGGATACTTCTAAATGTTCAATAGGAAACGACCCGACAAAAAACAATGGCTCAGGGTTTTCAGCTATAGCCGGAGGAATACGTTATATCTTACCCAACTCTTTTTCTAATTTAAATAATAGCGGCAACTGGTGGAGTTCAACTCAGGAGGTTTCAGGATATGCCTGGAGAATGAGTCTATTCTACAACTTCGGTGATGTGGGTAGAGGCAATGAATTTGTGCAAAATGGGTTGTCTGTCCGATGTGTGAAAGACTAATTTTTGTATTTCTGTTTTATTTTCCGGAAAAACGAGCTGTGACTTCGTAGTAAAGTCCGCTGAAACAAGGCTAATAATCAACAGAATAACCAAGAAAAGTTGTTTTATCAAACTTTAAACTTAAAATGTGAGGGTAGATTAAAAAGATCAATCTGAATAGGCATGTAAAAAATTTCACCCTCATAAATATGATACAAGTAAAACCTTCATTATTTAAAAACTAAGTTTATTGAGAATTTCTGCTATTCTTTCCACTTTCATTTCGTCATTCTTTGCAGAATAAATCCAGTCAATAAAAGCTTTTTGTTCAGGTTCTGTTTTTTTCAGGAAGTTCTGATAGGCATGTGGATCATCCTGCAAACAGATCATGAAGTCATCCTGATTCACATGAGGTAATTGTTCGGAATAAAGAATAATATGTACCCAATCACCATCATTCTTGCCTATCTTCTTACGAATCTCTGCTTTCACAGGCAAAAACATCATGCCGTTACTCATGGACATAAGGTGGTAATTTTTAATTTCATAGCCATCGATACTGCCCCGTACTTTTACCCAGCCAAACCAGGCATGTTTGTCCCTGACTATCTCGGGAATAACTGCGAACGTCCAACCTCCTTTACCAGAGTATTTTTTGAGAAGATATTGATTGTCTACCAGTGGAGGCTCTGAGGTGTCGATAGGTTCCATATTCGTTGTTATTAGAATGGAAAACAGATAATTTAACGGAATTATTTGACGTATAACTAAAAATAAGAATATACCCCAGCTGTAATACTCAGAGTGTGGAATAAACTAAAAAAAGATTCTTATGATTTTTTATACTGTGCAATCATGCTACTGATTTATTTTAATGGTTCATAAATCACAGATTTCAGGTAGTCAGTCTACTCAGCGTTTTATTAATACGTTGTGCCCTTAATTGTTCATTGGTAGCAGAATAGATCCAATCAATGATACCTTGTTGTAAACTTTCAGTAAGACTCTGAAATGTCTGAAAAGCGATCGGGTTATCTTTCAGGGTTACCAATAATTCTTTAGGGATTTCTGCAGGTGATTGATCAGCAAAAAGTATGATATGTACTTTATCGCCAACTTTTTTACCAATACTTTTACATATTTCGCCCTTTATCGGCAAATAAAGCGTACCATCGGGTAATGGCATTAAGTGAAAACTATTGATTTCATAGCCATCAATAGTGCCTTTCACTTTCACCCAACTAAAAATAGTATGCCTCTCCTGCTTTATTTCCGGAATAGTCACATAAATCCAACCACCAAGTTCGGGATATTTATCAAGCAGATAATGGTTATTTACTAATGGAGCTTCGGGGAAGCTATCAGTTTCCATAAGCAATGAAGATTAAAATTTGATTCACAACAGCACTCCCCACCTTACTGAAACGAGGAATGCAATAAGTATTATATTAAATTTTGAATTCAACGACTTCCTTAGTTTCTTTTGATACACAAAAGCGGTTATCCAAACGTTGACCTACAATCCATACAATTTCATGGTTTGACACCAGTATCCAGCTTTGTTCTTTTTCTAATAAGCTTAGTTTGTTATTAATAAAAAAGTCACTGACCTTTTTGCGCTGCTTCATGCCAAATGGGAAGAACGAATCACCTTCCTTCCAGCGACGAAGGACAAGCGGGAAGGACAGTTTAGTTGCATCTACATGAATCCGGTTTAATTCTTTTGAAACTTCAAAGCCGGATGTAACGAACTGCTTGCTGATTTTCATAGGCAGAGGAAATTCAATGACCGAAACATCTTCGTTAATAGAGTATTCTTCGGAATAATTTTCTTCCTTTTCACTGATAAGCAGGTATTTCCGATCTTTAACCAGACGATGGGTATCTGAATAAAACACTTTGCCCGACTCACCATCCAGTTGATCGGTGATCTGTTCAATCAGTGAGGATCCAAAACCATAGGGGTGCAAAAGCTCATACATCAAGGTAGGGATATGCACTTGACGTTTAATCCCGTCGATATCCATCTTAACCAGTCCAGGTTTGGTTTGAACAATTTCCATCTTCATTTTATCAATTGCTTGTTGATAAATAGTCCAGTTACCTTCAAAACGTTCCAGTGAGTCGTATAGAGTCTGACGAACAGAAGGGTTGATTTCTAACAAAAGCGGTAAGACTTCATTCCTGAATTTATTTCGCTGATAGTCACTGGATGTATTCGTTGAGTCTTCAATATGTTCCAGGTCGTGGTGTACAAGATAAGTTTCCAGTTCTAACCTGGTACAGCAGAGTAGGGGGCGCACTACCTTATGATTTCGGGGTTGAATACCCGTAAGACCTTTTAATCCGGTACCACGCACTAAATTCATAAGCATAGTTTCTATGCTGTCATCGGCATGATGAGCCACTGCAATCGCCTGTGCATCTTGATTATAAAGCAATTCATAAAACCACGCATAACGCAGATCACGAGCAGCCATTTCTATGGATATTTTATGCTCTTCAGCATACTTAGTTGTTTCAAAATCAATAGAATAATAAGGTATTTTAAGGTCTTTGGCTAAGTTGCGAACAAACAACTCGTCCCTGTTTGATTCATCCATTCTCAAATGAAAATTACAATGTGCAATCAAACAGTCATATCCTAGTGACATTAGGATATGAATCATCACTACAGAATCAGTTCCTCCACTCACACCAACAATAATCCGACCTCCGGGAGTCAATAATTGGTGTCTTTGAATGTAAGTTTGGACTTTTTGTTGCATATTGTATCTGTTTTGACGTATCTTTGTATTTAATAAAACGTATGCACAAAGATATTGTTTTTATTTTAAAACTTTTCCAAAAATTAAGAACTTTGGAAAGTAGAATCTAAATCAGAATTTATATGCAATCATTCTTAGAATTAGTCCGGCATCGCCAAAGTGACAGGGCATATCTTGATAAACCTGTAGAAAAAGAAAAGATTGATAGGATTTTAGAAGCAGCCCGTTTAGCGCCTTCAGCCTGTAATTCCCAGCCATGGAAATTTATTGTTGTAACTGACCCTGAAAAAAGGCTACAGGTTGCCGATGCAACTTCCAACAAATTGCTTTCTATGAATCACTTTACAAAACAAGCGCCAGTACAATTGATCGTTATAGAAGAACGCAGTAATTTCACGTCAAGTTTTGGAGGATGGTTAACTGATAAACATTATCCACATATTGACCTTGGAATAGCGGCAGCCCACATTGCCCTGGCAGCCACCGATGAAGGACTTGGATCGTGCATTATAGGTTGGTGTGATGAGAAAAAAGTACAAAAAATACTCGATATACCCAGAAACAAAAGAGTAGTATTGGTAATCTTGTTGGGATATTCAGCACAACCCCTGCGCGAAAAGAAGCGCAAGACAAAAGAAGAGATAGTTTCGTACGATAAGTATTAGAAGAAAAGACCCCCAACCCCTAAAGGGGAGTAAGAAAAGAACCCCCAGCCCCTAAAGGGGGGAAAGAAGTGAAAAGAAAGGGAGTCCATATAGTATAACCGGGTAATAAAAACAAATTGAAAACAAAGCTAACATAATTCCCCTTTAGGGGTTAGTGGTTGTTTATTTTATTATGAAAAAAGACACACAAAATAATAGTAACTCAAGTTCCCCTTCAGGGGTTAGGGGTTCTTCTTTATACGATCAAACCATAAAGTATTTATACGACCGTCTTCCAGTTTTTCACCACATTGGAAGTGCAGCATATAAGCCAGGACTCGATAATAGCATTCAACTCATGAAAGCATTGAATAATCCTCAAAACAACTACCGAACAATTC
>Ga0302205_10000266_pt1 | contig 23435 bp, 15 predicted proteins | sample II_Fen_E1_3_FD_194582 | JGI IMG/M metagenome (GOLD analysis project Ga0302205, IMG submission 194582) | Peat permafrost microbial communities from Stordalen Mire near Abisko, Sweden - II_Fen_E1_3 | ecosystem: Environmental > Terrestrial > Soil > Wetlands > Permafrost | place: Sweden: Abisko...
TGCTTCTGTCCGCGGCTACTCGTTGGCTCATCGCTCACGTCCCGTGACAAAAGACGATTTTAATCATTTCGACCGGATTATCTGTATGGACGATCAGAATATACATGGATTGCAGCAGATGACTACAAATCCCCGCCATATGGCAAAGATCCGTTTAATGACTGATTACTGCCGGCAAATGTCAGCTTCTCAGGTTCCTGATCCGTATTATGGTGGTGATAAAGGATTTGAAAATGTGATTGACTTGCTCGAAGATGGATGCGAAGGACTGTATGCAGGAATAAGAGATAAGGAAAAGTAGATCAGCATGACAATCCCCGGTATGTGACTGTACATGCCGGGGATCTCTCTGATTACCTGTCAATCAATTACCTAATTAATTTTTCAACCAATTTGCTAACTCTCGAATTTTTTACATTTTCTTATTCTCAGGGCATTTAGGTCCGCAGATATGACCTTTTTCTCCATGCGCAATCATTGCAATTTTCCCGCTTTTGTCAGCTTCATACCCATTCATCATTTTAACGGTTTTGCCATCGGCTCTGGTAATTATTCCTTTTGGTGAAACTTTGCTCCCATCAGTGAATTTGTACGTCTCTGCCAGAGGGGTGCATTTACCCTCTTTGCATAACATCATTTTGTTGTCCACCATCATCACACCTTCTTTCATCTTCATTTTCATTTCCGTTTTCTCTTTGGTAGTTTTTACTTTTTTTGACGATGAAGAAGTCTGGGCAATAACTGCTGCAGAAAGACCCATTAAGATTGCGATTGCAAAAATTACTTTTTTCATGTTCTTTTGAATTTTAGGTTAATTATTCTCTTCAATACCGCTGTTGCCCGGTCTTCAGATCCGCTGTTGCCCGATAAAATTAGTTCTACGCAAAAATAGTCGTCATATATCTTTATTCATACCTATAATCGCTCTGTTTTCAAAATGAAAATAATTCTTAGCCTGTAATAGTCCTGATTCTGGTATCAAAAAAATAACCGCTAATAGATATCAGAGGTTTCAGTATGTTTTGGATAATAATGTTACTAAAACAGACATGGACTATTTTTTGTTCGCCTGTCATGAATGTTTTAATACTTGTATTTTATTGTTCCTGTTTGTATTGAATACCTGGTGTAGGTTAGATGGTCAGTAGGCCTGATTTTACCGGTTAATCCGTTGGATTTTTTTATTGTCACTTCTCAAAACAGGTGGATTCTTGTTTTAAACAAAAAAGGAGTCGATATCGACTCCTTTAAATTATCCTGTTGTGTGAAAGGCTCTGTTAATGCCAATTCCATGCATTGAGTTTTCCCCATGCCCAACGGGCTTCTTAAATTGCATTACGTAACCCCCGTTGCTTATATAATAACCAGTTTTATTCCAATTCCTCATTTCCAAGCTCTGGGTCCTGTAGCTCCAGCAATTTCACAGCCTGAATGGCATTCCCTGCAATCCCTTTGATGGAGGCATGCATATCAATGGTATTCACCGTCACTTTTTCTATCTGTTTTTCCCGTTTTTTCCAGATACTCTGCATTGCCCGTTTTTCGCTTTCCAGGTCTGCCCTCATTTGGGTAAAGCCTTCCACAATGGCTTCTACCTGTAACCGGAAAGTATTGCCTGTCAGGTAATCGTAGAGCAGATGCATCTTGTCACCCTTATTTTCCTGTGAACTGATGGCAATGCTCAGTTTGATAATCGATTCCCTTAATACCGAGCACAGCCCTTTGAATTCATCGTAGTTGCATATCCAGATACCTTCTTTCAATCCCATACGGCTCATATCTCCCGGCATGACTTCGGTAACCAGCACCCCGATATTTGCACCCTTAACACGGATGTCTGCCTTGAATTTCTCTATCCAGCTAGGTTGAAAGTCCTTCGTCCGTTTACTCTCGTAGTATATCGTTCCGCAATTTTGTACAGTCCGGGTATTGACAATCTGGATACAATCGCCCCCTCTGGCACCTTTCTTTATTTCCTCTATCGTGTCCAGTGGGAACTGTGATGCCAGCCATTCCTCAATAGCCAGTTCCTGCACTTCACCCTGTAACTGCATGGAGCCTTGTTCCTGCTTGCGTTTCATTTCCTCGGTCAGTTTCCGTTGGTCTTCCAGTTGCTTCTGCAGTTCCTTGAAGCGTAATTCGTTCTTATCTTCTTCCTGTTTCCTGATCTTTTCTTTTTCGGTTACCAGTGTTTCGTTCAGGTTCTTCTGAGCTTCCGCTTCCGCTACTTCCTTTAATTCCGCTTTCTCCCGTTTTAGTTTTTCTATCTCAGCTTTCGTGCGGTTCAGTTCTTTTACCTGTTCCGACTTCTCGTTCAGTTCTTTTTGCAACGCGTTGAATTGTTCCGACTGCTCTTCCCTGAATCGTTGTTTCAGCTTTTCTTCAATAGCTTTCCGGTCCTCTTTCAGTTGTTTCTCCAGCCGATCCTGGAAAAGCTCATTCTCCTGTTTCTTCTTGAGCTCAAATTGTTCCTTGGCCTTATTCAGCCCGTCAACCTCCGAATCGTATTTCTTCTTTTCTTCCGCCAGCTGGTTCTGGTATTTCTGTTTTATCTCATCTTCCAGCTGATTGGCCAGTATATCCTGTACATCGATGGCTGTGCCGCAGTTCGGGCATTTTATCTGGGTGTTATTTTTCATGCGTTTCTTATTTTAATTCTTTTTTGCAACGGGATTGCTGCAATATAGCTCATTTCTATGGAACTTGCACTTCGTTGATTTGAATGTTCAAAGATACTAAATTTGGCAGTTACAGAACCTATTTAAACTCAGCAGACTTTTTTTTATATGTGCAACGGGCAGTTTATTGGAGCAAAGTGCAATACCCTATGTAATATCGGATAATTTTATAATTAATGGAGCTTTTAAGTTGTTGTTTGTAAAAAAATAGCTAATTTTGTCAGTCCTTATTTATTCAGGACGATAATAATGGTGCGTTCCTCTAACGGTTAGGAGTCCGGTTTCTCAATCCGATAATAGCAGTTCAATTCTGCTACGCACTACTTTTTTTCTTTCCAACACGGCAATAATTTATAGTATCCGATGCTTCTTTCACAACGGAATAAATTTCATTGCTATCATTATCAATCATTCCTTGCAACGGAATAAATTCCATGTTATAATATCGTTCATTCCAGGCAACGGAATAAATTCCATTGCTACAATATCGGCCGTTCCTCCGGAACTGGCTTTATATACCCATCCATTAGTGGGTACTATAAAATAAAATAAGATCTTTGAAATTCTTTGTATATCGCAGTTCTGTGAGATTTAAGTAGCGTGACGATTTAAATTGAAATTATAGTTTTTAGCTTTGTGAAAAGAAAAAACTATGAATCAAGGCAAATTTATCTTCGCCCAACTTACAGATTTTTTACCAAGAAGAGTCTTTGATAGAATCGTTGAAAAATACGATGGTAACAAATATGTAAGATCATTTACGTGTTGGAATCAAATGCTGTGTATGATTTTTGGTCAACTCACAGGTAGAGATAGTATGCGAGATTTAATGTTAAGTCTCGAAGCTCATCAAGCTAAATACTATCACTTGGGATTTGGAACAACTCTTACCAGACGCAACTTTGGCAAAGCAAACCAAAAGAGAAATTATAAAATTGTAGAAGAGTTTGCTTATGTTTTAATAGAAGAAGCTCGTCGCAGTTGTTATAAAAACGATTTTGAAATCAAGATTGACGGCAATGTCTATGCATTCGATTCTTCTACCATAGACCTTTGTTTAAGTGTCTTTTGGTGGGCTGAATTTAGAAAAAAGAAAGGTGGCATAAAACTTCATACTTTATATGATGTAAAAACCTCAATTCCATGCTTTCTGCTGATTACCACAGCCAGTGTACACGATGTAAATGTGCTTGATAATCTACAATATGAAATTGGCAGTTTTTATGTTCTTGATAGAGGTTATGTTGATTTTTCCAGATTACACAACATCCATTTACATAAAGCATATTTTGTTACACGTGCCAAAAAGAACTTTAGATTTAAGCGTATGTATTCAAATGTTGTTGATAAAGCCACCGGAGTGATGTGTGATCAAATAGGTATGTTAGAAGTTTATCAGTCGAAGAAAGACTATCCAAATAAAATTCGTCGGATCAAATATTACGATAAAGAATTAGATAGAAACTTCGTTTTTATAACAAACAATATGGATCTCGAAGCATTCGAAATTGCTTTATTGTATAAGAATCGTTGGAAAGTAGAACTCTTTTTTAAGTGGATAAAACAACATCTCAAAGTTAAGACCTTTTGGGGTACAACTATGAATGCAGTCAAGACACAAGTATATTGTGCAGTCATTACTTACTGCCTAGTTGCCATTATTGGTAACAAACTGAAAGTTGACCGTCCAATCTACGAAATTCTACAGATTCTTAGCATCTCTCTACTGGATAAAACTCCTATAAATGAAATACTTACAAAATGCGATTACAAAGATGTCAAAGAACTCGATTATAAACGACTAGAAATCAGCTGGATCTAAGTGCCCAGCAATGATATACACTGACAAAATAACCAATGTCATCATTATCATAAATACCCCAATTTGTAAATCGTCATTATTTCCTTTATTTTTATTATTATATTTTAATTTTTAAATGGATTATTCTTGAAGGCCAACAAAAATGTAGTATTGCTTGAGTTTTTAGGTTGGTATTAAGAACCTTCTACCTCAAATATTGTCCCTCTTCCTTCAATCTTTTTCTTAGATAATCGACGTTTACAAAATGAATATCGTTTTTGTGATGTTGAATAGCATGAGCAGCAGCCATACCGGCAGCTTCGCCAGTAACCAAACAAGCTGACTGAACCCGGACACTTCCCTGTACAATTTGTTCCGTAGAGATACAACGACCTGCGACCAATACATTTTTCAATCCTTTGGGTGTTAAACACCGATAGGGGATGCCATGCGATTCCCCTTTTTTATATGGTTCAGGGCGACCAAGATTGTTCTCAAAATTCTTTTCTTTTAGCACCTTATCAATTTCTTCTTCTGAATTATGAATATCAATAAAATAATTATTTCTACCTATCTCATCAGGGAAAGTAGCACGAGCGATCCAATCTTTCAATGTTAATTTGTAGTCTCCTTCAATAATTCTCGATTCACGAATTCCCATCAATTGACCGGTATTGAATAAAACTGAGTTAGCAAAAATGTCAGGTCTAAATTCTTTTAAGCCTGCCATAAATTGATTAGCCAATTCCCTGCCACGGAACATAGCATCGGACAAGCTCTGCGGATTTGTACTATCGACTTTAAACAAATGGCCGGCATTGAGTCCTACTGCATTCGGTCCAATATAATTAATACATAAATGTGCATCTTTTATTAAGGGATATTTTTTTGATTCAACAATTTCCCAAATTGGACTATTCTTGTTTCCACCATATAAAGAATTAAACAATTCTATATTCGATGAATTTACATTTAAATTCACTATTTCAAAGCAATGAGTAGCCGGCATAGATATTTCTTTTGAATTACCCTTGGTAAATGGAGCTCCTGACCAGGTTGCTAAGTCACCATCTCCGGTGCAATCAACATAAACTTTTGCCCGATAAGCCGTTAATCCGGACTTATTACTGACAATAATCGCATCCACTTCTTTCTCGTTCTTCATTTCAACTGAAGCCAAATGCGAAAAGAACAAGACTTTTACATTATTTGCTGTAACCATTCGATCGTAAACCAACTTCAGCCATTCAGGATTTATTGCAACCCAATCCATTTTTTCTTTTGGCTCAAACGGGACTCCTTTTTTCGATTCATTAAAGATCATTTCGGCAATTCCCCTGTAAATCATTCTTTCTCCATCCGAGAAAGGTGTCCATGCAGGGACCAATCCTGAAGTTCCCATCCCGCCAAGACAACCCATTGATTCTACAAGAAGCGTTTTTGCTCCTTCTCTGGATGCAGCAATAGCTGCAGCACAACCAGAAGGCCCACCTCCTACCACAATAACATCCCATTGGTCATCCAACGGAACTTTTGTTTTTTTTAAGTGCAATGATCTGTTATTCTTAAATAACAAGTCATTTAGTTTTTCTCCTGTTTGTGCCGAAGTGGATGCAATAGGAACTGTTGCGGCTAATGCCAGTAAACCAGACGCTTTCAGAAAACTACGTCTGCTAAATAATCTTTCGTTGCTCATAATATCAAACGTTTATTAATCACCTATCCATGTTGAAACTTATCAGTAAAAATTTACTGATATACTCTCACATAATCAATAATATATTCCTGTTTTAGCTTGGTTAAGTCTATCCCGTTTCTTCCTCCCCAGCCTCCGCCGAATGCTGAATTAAGAATCAGATAGAATGGCTGATCAAATGGCCAGGCAGACCAACCTTTTTCATCTTTGGTTACAGTGTATTGCAGTTTTCCATCCAGGAACCATTTTATTCCGTTTCTTGTCCATTCAAGACCATAAACATGGAAGTCGGTAAATGCCGTACTACAATCAACAGTGAATCTTTTCTGATTATCCTTAGTATGATTGTATTTATCGGAATGTATAGCATAATGGACTTTTCCTGCATCGTAACCTACATTTTCCATAATATCAATCTCTCCGCTTTTAGGCCACTCCCCGTATTTGTCATTTTCAGGCATCATCCAAATAGCCGGCCAGGTTCCCAGACAAGCAGGTAATTTTGCACGAACTTCAACTTTGCAGTATTTCCATGATTTTTTTCCTTTGGTAATAATGCTTGCCGAAGTTACCAGACGGATTTTTCCACCTATAAGAGCACTGTCGTTCAAAATAACAATATGCAGAAAACCATCTTTCCGGTAGCAGTTCTCGGCTCGTTTGACTGAGTAATACTGCATTTCACCATTGCGAGCAAAACCTTCCTCGTATCCCCATAATGAATCAGTAGGCAAACCCTGTCCTGAAAACTCATCATTGAAAACTAATTTAGAAAATGGTTTCTTCGCCCAACTCACCTGACAAATAACCAGGTAGCATATAATAATTAAAAAAATACTTTTTTTCATTCTTTTAAAATAATAAATCTTTCAATACTCTTTTTATAAATACATTTTCGATTCAATAGGCTCTGGCAAAAATACAAATCTTAAGGAAGAATCTAATTCTTTATTAACATCCTTTCTGTAATAGCCAAACCATCTTCATCATAAGCTCTAACAATATAAATGCCTTTATCAAGAGACGAATTTAATTCAATCTTGTTACCTTTAGTATTTACCGATACTAACAGCTTACCTGTTGTTGAATAGATCTCAACACGAATTAGGCCAACCATTGAAACCGATATTTTACCTTCTATGGCATAAACTGATAATAGGGAAGCATTACTTCGAACTGTTGCTACTCTTGTTACTAATTTATTTTTTTCAGCAAGCCAACTTTTTATAAACTCCCCTTGATTTTCAGTCCCCATAAGATTCCAGTTCTGGTCAAAAATACTCGGCATCCAATAATTGTCAAATACCCAGTTTACCCAACTAATAGTCGGATGTGCATCCAGATACTTACGGAATGGAATTCCCCAATTGCTTGTCGTACCATATGTGATGCCATCAGAGTAACCGGCATTTTGGTTCCATCCGAATTCCGTAATCATTACTGGAATTGAATTAGCGGCATTTCCAAACTTAGAATCGAGTAAAGTAGAAGTAGGAGCTCCCTGATTTGGATAAATATGAAAAACATAAACAATATTGTCTCCGGAGATAGGGTTTGATATCGCATAGTTAGTATAGGTGCTCCACTGTGGACTTCCCATTAAGATGATATTTTTTGGCGCAACAGTACGGATGGCATTAACCACCGGTTGAATAAAATCTTTCCATTGAGTCCAGTCTGCAGGATTGACAGGTTCATTGTAGACTTCAAAAAGTATGTTGGATGAATCAGCGTACTTAGGTGCAAAATACTTCCAGAAGTTCAGAACAGTTGCCTGGCTTGTGCCTCCACTACCATAATTTGTGACATTATGAAAATCAATAATTACATATAGTCCTAAACTAATAGCCTGCTGCACTAATGGATCTATAAAATTATACGCAATTGCCGGAGTGGTATTAAGTCCACATACAGGGATACGAAGGATACGTGAATACCAACCTCTCGTCGAATCAGCCAGCCACGAAATATATTCAGCAGGCGTTTTAGGATTATACGGATTACTGGTTGCATATTCCGGAGCTATTATGGATACACCCCTCAAGGTTACGAGATTTCCGAAAGTGTTTTTTACCATGTTGCCATCAACATGCAACCATGGTTTTGTTTGACCATTAGCAATGAAAGTTATGAGGGAAATAGTCAGTGAAATAAATAGTTTTTTCATTTTCATAAAACGATCAATCTTTTGCAACTTTATTTAAATAGCAATTGCCATTCATAAACAACCTTGCAATATAAATACCTTTTGAAAGGTTGGAAAGAGATACGGAATTTCCTCCAGTTGAAATCAATAAATTGCCTTGTAGAGATAAAATGTTAATTTTAGTAACATCCTGTGGGGCGTATAATTTATCCTTCACAGGATTTGGATATACTTTCAACACTTCTGAAGATACATTTTGAATAGCAGATACTTTTTTTGTGCCCATTATCATCACATTATCAATTTCAAAATCAAAAAGACTATTCCCTTTTCCAAACTGCAAACTAAGGTTCTGAGCACTTTCTGGGGAAATTACAATGGATTGTGTTTGCCATGTATCCGTAAAAGGCTGAGTTGTTACATTAAACCAGTTACCGCTTCCAATTTTTGCTTTAACTCCTGGAGTTTTTGATTCTTTGGTGGCAGCATTGAATGCTGTCCTTTTGGTTTCGTCTGCTACCCAGCGGGTGTCAAATACGACTCTCAAATTATCATATCCTTCGAGGTTTGTAATACCTGGAAATACGATATCAGCATCCCCCGTAGTCATTTGCATCACATGGCTGATTGTGTTGGGATATTTTATCAGGCGAATATTCCCGGTAGAAGTCAAATCAACGTTACCTACCCAATTACCGGCTCTTCCCGAAGGATTTCCAATAAAATTTGCATTTTCATTTTCAGGATACACAATACAAAATGACTCACGATACAGGCAGATCTCGTTGGAAGTTGTTTTTTGAAAAATCAGATCATCAAAATAGGCAATATCCTCAACGGCATTTGGCACTTCGCTTCTTCGATAACCCATCTGAACTAATCCAATTGGGTAACCGCACAGAAATGAATGCTCTATTTTAAACCATTTCCCTTTCACTGGAGGAGTTATTTCAAAAACATCATAACGTCTACGACTTTCGCGCGAGCTTCCAAGGCCTTTGCAGGTTATGCTTACTTTCCCATCAGGCATGTTCAACGGAATAAATGCTTTTAGTTCCACTGTATTGTAAAAACGTCCATTCATGTTTGAATCATCTGCCCTTATTTCAATCTCACTCCACTGAGCATTATGAATAAATAGTCCGCATAGCTGCGAACTATTCACCTCATCCGGTTTCGGATTTAAACTCGGCTCCATAGAATCGGACCATGAAGAAGTTGTAGGATAAACATCATCGTAATCAAAAAGGACAACTCTTTCCTGAGCGAAAATTGTAGAAGTTAGACTAATTAATGATAGTAGAATTATATTTTTTTTCTTCATTGTATTTATTATTCAAGCATTATATAAAAAAGAGACAGGAAAGTCCCTAATTAAGTTTAATTAAAAGAGCTCCTGTCTCAGTATTCTAAGGCTTATATTTTAAAATATAACTTTCTTAGAGGCTAATTTAGTTCCGTCGTTTAGTAACAGGATAAACACACCTTTTCCAAATTGGGTTTTAGATAATTCAACCGAACTTCCAACCTGAGTAGAATAAATAACTTTTCCAATCAGATTTACAACACTCAATGAGAACGATTTGTCTGTATTGTTTTTTACTGTAATTGTATTTGCCGATTGAGAAATTTTGTAGTTATCCAAAACATATTGAGGGGAATAAATGCCATTAATGACTCCATTATATTCATAAGCTCCAATATCTTTCTTATTATTCGTCAAGCGGCCTCTTATATCTACAGTCAGTACATAATTTTTTCCGAATTTTGTAAGTGTACTTTCAATTCCACCATCAATCAAGGTGCTTGAAGCTGAAGTAGATAAATACGGAACAAAATTGTCGGTTGATAAGGAAGTCGCCAATCCAACTTTGCTTAAAGGGTAAGCAGCTGTTGTACTGACAATATTGTTATTTGAACTAGCTGCACTTGTAAAACAGGCATCAGCAATATTACTATTGATACCACCGTCAGTACCTGCTAGTATATTATTGACAGCAATTATTTCAGGACGACCATCAGCTACAGAATAATCGGACATAACACAATTTTTACCTGCTACTATTACGTTGTTTGCCATGTACACCTGACCAATAAGATTTAAACGTAAAGCACAATCGGAATTTTTATAGAATGTATTATTTACCAGAAAAATGTTACATTCGCTTTGAGAAACATCAATAGCTGCTTCATTAGTTGTTGCTGAAGTATTTTCAAGAAATACACAATTAGTAACATCGACTTCGCTCATGTTGCTGTACGTTGAGCCGGTTGTTGAATCGTAAACATCAATTGCCGATCCTGTGCCACCTACCTGAGTCATGTTTTGGTAGAATGAGCAATTCTGAACTGAAAGAGTCCCCGCAGTTCCTGTTGCTGGACCGCTTTGCATAATGGCAGCACCATGTGCGCCGCCACCTAGAATATTATTTCCCTGAAAGTAAGAGTTTTTAATTACCACACTTTGGGCTCTACATGCAACTGCTCCACCTGCCGATCCTGCTTGATTATCAATAAATTTACAGCTGTCAATTTCCAACGTATTACCTGCAAAATAGATTGCTCCACCCAGAATATAACCAACCTGACGACCGTTCTGGAAAGTAATACCTTTAATTTTTAAATCACAACCGCTCACAGCACGTAAAATACGGTTTCCTTCTCCTAACAGAGGCAATCCACTTGGATCTTTCTGAGCTGCCAATGCCGCAGCTTTTATAGTAACATTTCTGCCTATCAACGATACTTTCTTATTTGTATCGAAGTTTAATATTGCTGTAAGTGTTATTACAGAATTATCGGCGATGTAAATATTGGTTTGCGTATTACTTGTTAGTTTACTTAATACTGTTGTTTCAATAGTTTTAAAAGGTGCTGCCTGAGTTCCGTTGTTGCTATCACTTCCAGTTGATGGGTTTACATAAAGATCAATGGCACTCATGGTAAAACTTACAAGCAACGATGCTACGACGAAGAATATCTTTTTTTTCATGATAAAATAGTTTTTAGATATTAATAATTAGTTTAAGAATTATAAATTGGTGAGAATTAAAATTAATTTATTAGTTTTTTTGCCACAGACTTCTCGCCATCATTGATAATAAATATCAAGACTCCCTTTGGAAGCTGAGTTTTACTTATGGTTGTACTATTGCTTTTTGGATTTGTATAAACAGATTGTCCGTTAGGTAGATATGCGTTTACGGATATTGGTTTATTTTTACTTGTAATTAATATTTCACTTGCTGATTGACTTATCGTGAATGAATCATTAGAAACATCCTTAACTGAAGTAATAGGAAAACCATTATATTCATAAGCGCCAATGTCATATCTAGTTCCAGTAGCGGCAATACCACGGGTAATGCCGCTAAGATCAGTTGTTGGGATCGAGATATCACTATAAGAACTAATTCCTCCTTCAACTAATGGACTGGAACTGGATGCAATATCAAGATAAGGGACAACAGAACCGTTAGTTAGTAACGCTGTTGATAACCCAAGAACATCAATGTCGTTTTGGGAACTGATTGTTACAAGAGTATTATGATCAGAATTACCGGATTGTAAAGCAGGATCATCAACTTTAGTATTAACAGAAACCTTTGCAACGATGTAATTATTTTCAGCCACTACTGCCGGACGATTTTCAGCTACCGAATATTCCATTATAAAACCATTATCCTGGATGCCACTTGCCGAGGTGTTTGCATAAATATCTCCAACAATTACATTGTTGATTAGTCTTACAGCTTGTTTCGTTCCTTTTACATTGATAGCACAATTTTTGTTTCCGTAAAAAGTATTATTTACGAAAGTTGCTGTTGTTGCTATTCCCGCAGGAGCAGTTGTACCCGGAGAATCAAGCTGAATGGCAGCATCTCCTACGTGATTATTTAAACCTGAATTGTTTTGGTAAAAAGTACAATTCGTAATTGAAATTTTGCTCAGATAATTACGGGTATTTCCATCAAATGCAGTTATAATTGCCAACCCAAATCCATAATTTCCACTCCTTGCACCATTATCACTAAAGGTTGTGTTTTCAACAATTAAAGTTCCTCCTAAAGTTGTTCCTGTATGACTGATTGCGCCTCCCTGAAAACTATTGCGGAGTCTATTTCCTTTAAACCAACAGTTGGTGATTTTGATATATTTGCCGCGGCTACCAATTGCAGCTCCATTATCAGCTGTATCTTTTTCAAAAACACATCCATAAATTTTCAAGGAATCGCCTGCAAAAAATATAGCTCCACCGAGGCTTGTTGCTGCATTTCCTTTTCGTAAGGTCAGATTTTTGAGAGTTACGTTACACCCTGTACTTGCACGTATAATACGTGTATCACTACCTGTACCTTCTAAAATTGAGTTATTACCTTCAATGATAATTTTACTATTGTCCGGAATTGGTATTCTTCCATAACCTGTTGTTCCGCCTGCTAGTTGAAAAAGAGTGCCACTAGGTAAAACTAAGGTCGTAAATCCTCCTGTGGCATCCAATGCCCCTAACGCCTGAAAGAATGTAGTAGGATTGCCTGCATCGGCACCAGTGCCGGCACCAGATGCTGATGGAGCCACATAAATGGTCTTGTCTGCAAAAGTCGTTAAAACACTTGCTACCATCATGCTAATGAGTAAAAATTGTTTTTTCATAAGATTGATTTTTTTGATTAATAGGTTTTTTTGATTAATTGATTATACTTTTATTGAAAAATTCTCACATAGTCAACTTGATAATCCTGTGGATTAGTTTTAAGCAATGGATAATTGGTTCCCCAGCCTCCTAGTGCCAAATTAAGCAGTAAATAAAAAGATTTGTTAAACGGCCATGTGCTCCACAAATGAGTAGTATTATTTATTGGAAACTTTGCCACACCATCCAGGTACCAAATCATTGTTTCAGGTGTCCATTGAAGTCCAAATGTATGAAATTCAGATGATGCTGTAGGGCAATAAGATACTTTTGTTTTGCAATTTGCTGCATGGAAATCCTGTGAATGCTGAGAAAAATGAACATTCCTGTAATCAGCAGTTGAACCATAATGTTCCATAATATCAATCTCACCACTTGCAGGCCATCCACCGTAAAAATTTTCTGCACCCACCATCCATATGGCAGGCCAAGTGGCTATTTGACCTGACTGATAGGGCACTTTAGCTCTCACTTCAATGTATCCATATAGCCACGAAGCCTTACCTTTTGTAATTATGCTGGCTGAAGTAATTGGGCGCATTGCACCATCTACAATGCTCGAATCACAACGGGAAACTAAGTGCAAGTATCCTCCTTCACGATAAGCATTTTCAATTCTTTTTTTTGTGTAATATTGTATTTCGCCATTTGAAGCCTGACGCACATAACCAACTTCATAGTCCCATTTAGTACTATCCGGCAGTCCGGTACCTTCAAATTCATCATTCCACACCATTTTTGTATATCCTTTGGGGAATTGGTAAGTTGAAATTTGTCCGGTGTTATTCACTGTAACTCCCCATAATGCTCCTGTGGTTGGCGATTTGTTTATAATATTTCCTGTGGCACTTGCAAATTGTGAATATGGAACGTCTAATAGTTGTTTCTCTCCAATCGAAGCAAAACCACTTCCTTTATCAATGCTAACCCTAATATAATATGAGTCAGAACTCCAGTTTATGGTAGAAAATATTCCTGTTTCAACTGTTCCTTTTCCAATAGATAAATTGACTAATCCATTAAGGTCTGTTGTCACTTGCTGCGATTCGGAATAAACTTTTGTTCCGCCATCTACCTGCAACGCTGATTTATAAACTTCAAATCGAAACGTTACCTTTCGATTTGACATTAAAACGCCTGCATCATCTTTCACCACAGCTTGATACCTGAAGGCATCCGGAGCTTGTGCGCTCAGTTGGAGTGCAACAAATATAAATGTCAGGAAAATATATGTTTTTTTCATTTTAGAGCTTATTTTTTGATAATGATTGTCGATTTTGACAATTTATTTGAGTTGACTTTTAAAATGTACTGACCAGAAGCATAATGCGATAAGTCAATTTCCTGATCTGAATTGACCGATTTGTTGAGCAAAATACGTCCAACAATATCTGTCAGGATATACGAATAGGTGTTGCCATTGGTGAACTTTAGAAAAAGTTTGTCAATAACAGGATTTGGATACGGTTGGATGGTGAATGTTTCTACGTCCGAAATACCGGTTGGTATTATATTTTCAGAGCCGTTGAATCCTTGATTAATCCTTAATCCTTCTACAATACCACTTTCAGTTACCACCTCACCAATGCTCCACGAAACGTTATTTTGTTGAGCACCTGCTGTATTGATTAATTGTTGTGAATAACCTTGAGTGAAGGACAATAGTAAGATTAGAATGCAGGCAAATATTTTATTCATGATTGTATGTTCTTTAAATGTCATTGAACTTTTGTTGCTGTTAATTGTCCATCATTGCCAATAGTAACATTCCAGTTTGAACCATCTGGTGATTTTATACGCAGATTTCCGGCAGCCTGTGCATACTTGGCATAAGGAATGCTAAGCAATTGTTGAAGGCTTATTACCGTATACCCACTCCCTTTGTCAATTTCAACCTGCATAAAGTAGGTGCCTAGCGTCCAATCAATTTCACCCAGTCCTAACGACCCTGGGCCTGGTGTTCCATTACCAATCTGAAGGCTTATTACACCACTGCTATTAGTTGTGGCTGTTTGGGTTTCAGTAAATACACCGGAAACATCTGTAATTGCCTTCAATAATTTGAAACGAAAATTTACAGACAGATTACTTGCTGGAGTGCCATCTGCGTTTCGAATTACTGTTTGATAGTTAAATGCATTCGGCGTCTGGGCTGCAAGTTGCATAGTTATAAATAAGCCAAAGAGAAATAAAAAAGAGAATTTTTTTTTCATGAGAATAGATATTAAAAAGTAATATTAAATAATAATTGAATTGCCTTGATGTTTTTATAACGCAAATATATTTAAACCAGCAGGAAGTGGTTTGTAATAAAGAATCGATTCTTTTATTATACAGGCAAACAATTGCACAATCGCAGCAAAAGCTTTTAAATATGTCGCATCCATGTCTCCTGTCGACAAATCAACCTGAATCACACATCTATTTTCTCATTGTATTTTAAGAAATTAGCTGTTGAATTAAAATTAATCAGCCGTTTTGCAGATGAAATGGATTTTGACTAAAGAATTCATGCGTTACCGATAATTCCTCATTTCCAGGGTAAGGAGGAGTTGATTGAAGTTGGAGTGAAATTTCATTGTCCAACGTAATTGCTAAAATCACAGGGGCAACATATTCTCGTTTTTTAGTATTATGGAATGTAGTATTCATAGATTTATTAATTGGTTATAAAATTTAGTAATCTGTTAGTTAACAATAAACTTCTGTGTGTTTATACCGGTTTTTGTTTTTATGCGAATTACGTATATCCCTGTTGGAAAATGACCCTTGACTATAGTCTGGGGCTTAGCTATATATAAGTTCGCTACTTGCTGGCCTACACTGTTGTAAATTGTTCCCGGAATGATATTCTCCGATTCATTTCCATTGATAATGATTATCTGTCCATTGCCGGAGTGAATTTGCACGTTAACGGAGGCGGATACAGCTTCTAAACCTGTAGTAATTGAAGAAATTTCAAATAATACGGCAAAGCGTTTATTCGTCGGGATTGAATCGGAAGTAAAAGTGTATGCTTCACCATTCTTGAGGTTGAATTCTGTGTTCAAAAGTTGATCTTTAAGAAGAATATCTACACCGTTTAAGTTTGTCACTTCAGAGGCTTTAATGCTAAATGTGTTGGCATATCCGGGAGTAAAACCTAAAGGAAGTTCAAGGTCTGAATGTAAGCTTTTCATGCCGTTTATAACCAGTTTCTCACTTTCTGCATTTGTATAAATCTCAGGAGTTGCAGCATTTCCGTTTGTCATTTTTGGGGAATCATAAGCATCATATCCGTTTGAAGCGTTTTCATTGAAATAAATCAATGCCTCATCTCTATTTACTGCATTCGATATTTCCAATCGCAACAAGGGTTGATACTGACTTTTAATCGCTGGAGCTTTGAACGTATTTGTGCTGTAATCCCCGTGCGAACGCATGGAATTGTTGAATGTAAGAGTCCCACTTGTTACCCCTTGTTTTACTCTTACCCAAAAAGCCTGCATCGGTGGAATAAGGTTTGTTACCGGTGTAGCTCCAAGGCTTGTACTAACATTGCCCTGTCCGTTATAAGTATCGAAAGTATAACTATTCCCGGTAGTCTGCGTGCGATACCAGATGGTTGAGAGAATCTGAGCAGATATTGTATCCACTTTCGACCAATCCAGATAAGAAGAATAAGGATTACCCACCAAATTAAAACCTTCTTTAGAAAGACCTGTTGTACGTGTAAGAGGTATACTTACTGTACCGGTATTTAATGACCCTGCAAAGCTTATCACACCTGTAGATGTTGTAGCTGTTGAGATATATCCCCTGCCGGTCATAAGTTGTGAGTCAACGATAGGCGACAACCACTGTGCTGTTGGTTCATCATAATAGAGGATGGAACTTGTTGAACTTAAACCAGCAGTTGTTGCATTACTCACCGGACTGGTAATATACCAGTTACGACCCGCAGTCAGGTATTGCTGAACATTTGCTATTCCGGTTACTGTAGTAGTTCCATTATCTACGTATGTTCCGGTGCCACTAGCATCACTCTGAACCGTTAATGAACCTGTTGTCAGAGTTCTGTTGGCAGTAAGTGTTAACTTTCCCGTAGGTTGAATAGTTGTGCTTAATAAGGATACATTTTGATTCACTGTTTGGATGGTTCCACTAGCCACATTTAATGTTGCCTGGTAAGCTCCTATCGTATAATTTGGCGTACGCTGGAATCCGGTAATATCCATGGATGGTATAGTTATGCCCGATACGCTGCTGGTTCCGGTATTTACTAACGGACTTGTACTGCCCGTGATTGTCAAATAAGGCACGCTGGTAGCCGAGAGTCCTGTATTTAAATACAGGGAATCAATTACGGATTGTGCAGTAGTTGTAACAAAGGTGTTCCCATTAGAGCCGGATTGAAATGAAGATTCGGTAATATTTATACCTACAGGATTTTTTGCAACAATATAATTGTTCTTTCCAATTATTGTAGGTCTTAAATCTGTAGTGCTGTTCTTTTCGGTTATAATCCCATGGTCCTGAATGCTGCTGCCCGAAACGCTTGCCCAGGAACTACCGGCAATTACATTATTTACAAACGTAACAGTTTGTTTTATGCCCTTTATGTATAAAGCGCAATCACTGTTTCCATAAAAGGTGTTGTTGACAAATACAGCATTTGTTGTTCCGGATGATAATTCATCCAGATGTACAGCAGCATTGCCTGCTGTCGTATTTAGGCTCTCCAGGTTTTTATAAAAGGTACAATTACTAATGGAAATGGTATTCAGATATCCTCTGGAACCACCATCATAAGCTGTACATACGGCAGTACCATAACATGCAGTACTCGCTTTTCCGGCGTTGTTACTGAATGTTGTATTCTCAATGATCAGAGTTCCACCCAATGTCGTTCCTGTGTGCGTTAAAGCACCTCCATAATAGTTGTTTAACAAATAATTGTTTTTAAACCAGGAAGTAACTATTTTTACATATTTGCCCCTGCTTGCAACTGCACCACCATTATCTGCACTGCAATTATTAAATGTACAGCCTGATATCTTCAATGAATCTCCGGCAAAGTATACTGCACCACCCGAAGAACCTGTATGAGTTCCATTATTAAATGTGAGATTTCTCAACTCTACATTCGTTGAAGACCCGATCCTAAACATACGAACTCCTGCTGATCCGGTTGATCCTGCATTAAAAGTAGCATTATTACCTTCAAAAATTATTTTTTTTGTAATAGCATCGGGCACTAATACACAGGCTTTTGAGGCATCAGAAGTTCCATTTGTAGTTATTGAATATGCTGCACTCGCATCAAACGAAAGTGTTGTTGTTCCTGTGGCATCTAACGAAACTGCAGGGGGCAGTTTACCAAATATTTGATTAAGCCGGCAAGCAGTAGCAGGGGTTGTCCCATCACCGGTTCCTGTTGGTGATACATAAATCGTTTTATCGGCATAGGTTACAAATATTGAGACCAATACCATGCATAATGTACAAAGTGATTTTTTCATAATGATTTTTTTAGAATTAGATAATGTTGTACAATGATTCTGTATAAGGTCTGATACAAAATCCAACGGAACAAAATTATTCATTCCGTTATTGAAATACTTGCGCTGTATTCCACAATGTTTTAAGCTATGTACTGCGTGTTGTAAAAAAGCGGCAGATTATTTTGAAATTGTAGCATCCAGGTTCTATTCTTGAAACAGGCTTTTTTTTATCCGTCATTTTAAATAAATTCTCTTTGGCGGAATTTTGTAATCCGGGTCAATGAAAATCTATAGCTGGTAAGCCAAAAAAAGATTGCCCATCAGGTTTATATTAAAACCTGATGGGCAATCGGAATAAAAGAGGTGTTTTGATAAGTTTTAGAAGAAGTTATTCCTATAAGGAATCGTAGGATATTTAATGATGTATTTGTTAATCTACAGAAGCTACCATTTCAGCATCCTGGCAGATGTTAATTATTAACTGCTTGTCTCGCCTCCCTTAAATTTATTTTTATTAATCTCAACATAATGACTTGGAGACATTCCGTAAAACTCCCTAAAACTATTTGAAAAATGGGATAGGGAGGCAAATCCACAGGCATACGTAACTTCTGAAACAGATAAGTTTTTGCTGGTAAGTAAAACACCGGCATAACGTAAACGCATTGTCTTTATGTAATCGCTTGGATTTTGGTTTGTTAGTTGCTTTAGCTTCCGCTGTAACTGCGACCTGCTTATGCCTATTTCCTGGCTTATGGTCTCTATTGATAAATCCGGATTATCCAGTTGTTCCCTGGCAATGGCTTCAAACTTCTCAAGCAGTTTTTCATCGACCGACTTCAGTTTTATTTCCGCTTGTGCAACTTCGTATTTTCCTTCGTATTTGTTCTTGATTTTTTGTCGCAACTCAATGAGTTTGCTCACGCGAATCTGTAAATGATCAATATTAAATGGTTTTGGAATATACGAGTCGGCACCTACTTCAAGCCCCTTAATCCGTTGTTCAATAGATGTTTTAGCTGTAAGTATTATGACTGGAATATGACAGGTTTTGTCATTTGTTTTTATCTTTTTACAAAGTTCGATACCATCCATTCCATTCATCATAACATCGGTTATAACACAATTCGGAAATTCTTGAATGGCCAATTCCAGACCAGTATTGCCATTATCTGCCTGTATTATTTGATATTCTTTTGACAAAATATCCGTAATATAGTTTCGAATATCCTTATCATCCTCCACAACAAGCACCTTAAACTTAAACCGGTTGGTCGATGGAAAACTTCTTACTGGTTCTGAATTTTCCGTTAAATCTTCATTTAAGGAAGGTTGAACCAGACTTGCCAAACTTACAGCAGCTTGAATATTTGTCATTTCATCTGGCTGCAAGTATTTGTTATCTAATGGAATCCGAATGGTGAAACATGCGCCTGTCCCATCAGTATCTTCAACATAAATCTTCCCATGATGTATCTCCAGCAGACTTCTGGACAAATGCAATCCGATACCGGTTCCAATTTTATTATAGTTGCTTTCGTTCTGGATCTGATAAAAACGGTTAAAGATTATTTCGCGCTGATCAACTGGAATTCCCGGACCAGCATCCGATATCCGAATACGTAAATCACCCTCATAACAATCTACTATAAACTTTATTTTCCCCTCTTTGGGAGTGTATTTAAAAGCATTTGAAAGTACATTAAAAATCACTTTATCCATTTTTTCGTGATCAATCCATACCTTGGGTAAATCAATAGAAAATTCCAGGATAAATTCACATTTTTTATCCACAATAATACTATCGAAAGAAGATATGATTTCCTGTATAAACATCTGTACGTCAGTATCGGATGCTAACAGTTTAACCTGACCTCTGTCTAACTTGCGCATTTCCATAATCTGATTCACAAGACGCAGGATACGCTGGCCATTCTGATTAATAAGTTTATAAATGTTTTTTAAACTACCGTCCGGAGTGTCTTTTATAAGCTTTTCAATAGGAGTTAATATGAGCGTTAAAGGAGTCCGTATTTCATGCGAGATATCCGTAAAGAACTGAAGTTTCGACTGCATAATTCGTTGGTCATTATCTTTCTGCAACTCCTTTTTTCGTCGCTCCATCCGTTGCTCCATCCTCTTATAAACCCAATAGCCAATAGATAAGATTACCAGCAAATAGATTCCTTTGGCCCACCAGGTAAGCCAAAAAGGAGGTAAAATGATAATTTCAATACTCCGTTCAATTTGTTTTGAATTAGGAAAATAAGCTTTGACATGGAATTTATAGCTACCATACATGAGATTGGTGTATGTTGCCAATCTGCTACCCATTGGTAGTGTTTTCCAGTTATTATCGAAACCTTCCATTTTAACCTGGTACACAACCTTACTCGGATTGTTGTATTCTATAGCTACAAAACCCAATGAAAAACTTTTGATATTGTGATCAATTGTAATTTTTTCGGCTACATTGATATTTTTCTTCAAATAGGAGCTGCGTCCAGCTTCTACTTTTTCGTTATAAATAAAAAGATTTGTAAATACCAGATTCTTCAACTGAGCAGGTTCCTCCATCTTGAATGGGTAAAACGAACTAAGCCCTTCTGTACCCCCAAAAAACAACTCTCCTGATTTTGATTGGAAAGAGGCTCCTCGGCGGTACTCTTCATTTATCAAACCATCACTTACGTAATAATTGATAAATGTGTTATTCGCGCGATTGAAATGTGATAATCCAAAACTTGTGCTTATCCATAAGTTATTGTGTTTATCAACTTCAATACCGGTAATGGAAGAATTCGATAATCCATCGGCTTCGGTATATAATTTCATGGTCCCTTTCTTCAAATCAAGGCACTGTAGTCCCTGTTTCGTCCCAATCCATATGTTATTTTGCCTGTCCTGGGTAATAACGGTAATGTTGTTATCATTTAATTGCCCTTTTTCCTTTTTATAATCTGAAAATGTGTTTGTTCTGGTATTCAAACAGCTAAGTCCGGCACTACTTGTCCCGATCCAAACATAATTATTACTTATCCAAATCGTCTGAATCGAGTTACTTGAAATTTGATTTCCTGATTTCAGTAAATCACAGGTATAACTTTTTGTCTCTTTTGTAGTTGGGTTGTAAAAGCACAGGCCATTTTCATTGGTTCCAATCCATAAATTTCCATTGGAATCGCCTTTGATTATATTGATGTCCTTGATTTCCCTCCCATTCGTCACCAGCGGTATTTTCTGGAACCGATCCGTGTTGCTATTGTATAGAAACAATCCATATAAATAGGTCCCAATCCATATTCTCTTTTGACTATCCTCGAAAATTGAAAGAATAACACTGGCATTCAGTTTCTCGTTATTGTAGTGCTTTTCAATTTTGCGCTGCGAATTCAACCGATATATGCCATCTCCATCGGTACCTACCCAGACTTTAGCATTACTATCTTCCAATACACTCAAAATACATTCACTGCCAATACTCTTTTCAGAATCGTAAGGGTTAAATCCTATGTTTTGGAATATTTTCTTTTTCTCAGGGATCATAAGTATTCCGGATTGATACAGCGCAATCCACAAATTGTTCTGGTTATCCTGTAAAACACAATGAACTTTTGCTTTTCGTAAATCAACAGTATTTATATCTGTTTCGTAAGTAGAGATTTTTTTTGTGCTGTAATCATAGTTTTTCAATCCGAGGCCGTCGGTACCAATCCACAGGTTGTTTTTGTTCCCTCGTTTCATAGTGAAGACTAAATTGCCCGAAGGAATATAATTGCGGATAAACTGCCTATCAGAATAGCGAAAAAGATTTATTCCACCATCAATTGTTCCAACAAGAATATTACCATCGGCATTCTCCAGGATTGAAAAGACTTTATTACTTGACAACGAGTTAACATCATCTGGATTATAGGCATAATTCACCAAGGTGTGGTTCTGAACATTCAGAATACTTATTCCATTATCCTGAGAGCCTATCCAGATATTGCCAAATCGATCTTCGAACAGTGTATTTATTTTATTACTACAAATATTACTGTTTGTTTGCAGATAATATATAGGTTGATGATTCCCCGGACGAAGACAAATAGCTCCGGAACGACTGGTTGACACCCAGATGTTGCCTTTGCTATCCTCTAGTATGGAACTAAAATAACTAAAGTCTGTTATATGGGAATACGAAAAATGGATGGTGTTAAAACGCTCCGTGTCCCTATTGAAAAGTTGAAGTCCGTCGGTCGTTCCAACCCAAAAATTGCCTTTTCGGTCTTCATGAACCGTCAATACTGAGTTGCCAATAAGAGAGGTACTATCGTTCTGCCGATGATAATATGTTTTAAAGTCGGAACCGTCGAATACGTTAAGCCCATTATCTGTACAAACCCAGATATACCCGTGTTTATCCTGATAAATATTGTTGACATAACTATTCGATAGTTTATCTTTCAACCCATAAAACTTATCTGTATTCGGGTAAATGTTTGTACAGCAAAATGCCTCAAACAAGCTAATAAGAAAAAACAATTGTTTAACGTGTCTTGGCATCATATTTTTGTGCGCTTTTTCGGTTGCAAATATATACCTTTTTATTCTAATTATTTGTTGTTGGCAATGCATTTTAAGACAACATGTTTATAGATAGGTATATATGTTCTTTATCTATAATTTCTCATCTTTAAGATCCTCATTTTCCCTTTTTGTTTAATGTCTGGTATCTTCCTGCATCCGGCTCTTTGCATCTATATGGTCATTCCTGTAAAACCTATTTTGCCAGTTTCCAAACCGATACCCAACAATACTAATTGAGTTCTCCTGGATATAAGTAATAAGAATAATATAATGTCGTATATATTTGGTAAAGTCACTTAAAAGTGGTATATTTGTCTCAATATGAGATATATAATACTGAAAACAGAGGAGATAGAGGCATTAGAA
>Ga0302205_10000267_pt1 | contig 23415 bp, 16 predicted proteins | sample II_Fen_E1_3_FD_194582 | JGI IMG/M metagenome (GOLD analysis project Ga0302205, IMG submission 194582) | Peat permafrost microbial communities from Stordalen Mire near Abisko, Sweden - II_Fen_E1_3 | ecosystem: Environmental > Terrestrial > Soil > Wetlands > Permafrost | place: Sweden: Abisko...
GAAAATCGGGTTTTTCTGTTTTGACAGGACTCCAGGTAACAAAATGCATCGAATCGGTACCATCGGCACATTTATAAAAATTACCCAATAGTTTATTCGGTAAATTTGCAGGATCTATCCCTATGAGTTTAAAGGGTATTTCTACTGTCAGTTCCCATTCAAACGAACCTTCCATTTCATTAAATGCCCTGCGGCCAATGGAAGGGGCGCGTTTTATGGTAAGCAATTCCTCTTTCGAAAAGAGAACTACTTCCTCAAACCTGCTTTTACGGGTAGATGCGGAACAGGTACCGATGCAGTTGAACTCAAAGTTGGTATACTTGTCAGCTCCTGCAGGCATACAAAAGAATTCCACACAGCTGTCTTCGTGCACAGGATCCTGATCATTGGAATAAATGGCCCGTAACATACTTCCCCGTACTGAATATTTGATAAAAATGCTGTTTTTTGACCGGGCGATATTAAATTGAGTGATCGGACGGTAGGGATATTCAGTTGCCCAGTTTAATTTATCTATCGCATCCAACACACCTAAATCGTCAAGAATATCTCTTGCCGATTCAATATCGATATCATCTAAAGCTCCGATATATGGAATAATTAAGCTTTTCATAGTTCCCTTTGTAAATAAATTTTTGCAATATTAGCCAATAATTCTGACAAATACGCTTTTTAAACAGGTTTTTTTTGTGATATTATAACCTAAACGATGTTAATGCAACTAAATCAGCTTCTTGGCATTATCCTCTCAAATAAATCTGAAGGGATAGCACTCTGAAAAAAAGGACAAACCTTCCAGATTGGCTGATTTGTCCTTTTAGTTGACTTCTTAAAAACAAACTGTGTGCTTAAGCAATAGCGGCATTTTCAGCCCTCTTAAATCCAGTAACAAGCTCGTCTATAATTTCCTTCACCGAGGTGATCTTGGTTGCCAGGTAGGCGTTGCTGCCTGCAAAGGCATACCCTTTATCCATTTTCCCCTGGTATGCGTTGTAAAGTGCCAGGATAATACAATAGGGCACTTTGGTGTAGTCACAGGTGTGCAAACAATTGTACGGGCATGACTTCGGTTTGGTAAGGCCTAGCTTTACTCTCTCAAGAAACTCACCTTTCAATGCACGGCCGGGCATACCTACCGGGCTTTGAATGATTTCAACATCATGGTCATGCGCCTTGATGTAGGTTTCCTTAAACTTGATATCTGCATCACACTCCTTTGTGGTGACAAAACGGCTGGCAATTTGTACGCCCTTGGCCCCTAACTGCATTAGTTCGTAAATATCTTCGCCTGTATAAATACCACCGGCTGCAATAACAGGAATCTCCTGATTGTATTTCTCTTCGAAGATGGCTACTTCTTTCACGACTTCCGGAATCAGTTTCTGAATAGAGAAGTTCTCATCTTCAATCTGAACCGTTTTAAATCCTAGATGTCCGCCCGCTTTCGGGCCTTCTACTACTACCAGATCAGGTAAATAATCATACAGTGTTTTCCACTTTTCACAGATAATTCGCGCTGCCCTGGCTGACGATACTATGGGAACCAGCTTGGTGGTGCAGTCCGGAGTCCGGTATTTTGGTAAATCCATCGGTAGACCCGCACCTGCAAAGATAATATCCGCTTTTTCAGCGATGGCTGTTTTGACCATATCACTGAAATTCGTCAACGCCATCATGATGTTTACGCCAATGATGCCTGATGATTTTTCTTTTGCTTTTCTAATTTCCTCACGCAGGCCAATTATACAAGCTTCCATATAGTCTTTCGCAGTATTGCGATAGATAAGACCGATTCCCGCACACGAAATAACGCCTACTCCCCCTTCATTTGCAACGGCAGACGCTAAACCGGATAAAGAAATTCCGACACCCATACCTCCTTGTATTATTGGTATGCGAGCTATCAGATTTCCAATTTTTAAGTTATTCATATTGCACATTTTGATATTATTTGTGCAAATGTACGAATTATTAGGCAATTAAAGTGAAGACTTTAATGTATCTATCATACATTTAACAGTATTCTTGCTGTTATTAGCACGTTTTTGTGTAAATATGAAAGAAATCATCATTTTCAGAAAATTGATGGTGATTCCGGTCCCTTTTTACGGATGATTTCCGGAATTAGGAAATTCTATCAAAACATAGTATCTTTGAATTCAAAATTTTAAAAGTATCCACTTTAGATATGACTTTTACTGCAATTGACTTTGAAACTGCCCATGCCAGTTTCCCCTGTGAAATTGGCCTGACCCGCGTTCGGGATGGTCAGATACTTGAATCTAAATCCTGGTTAATAAAACCGGCTTGCTACCCGTATATGAATCCCTGGAATCAAAAAGTGCACGGCATTTCCTCCCATGACGTATCTACTGCCCGTACTTTTGAAGAACTTTGGGGCGAACTCATGCCCTGGATGGAAGATACCGTTATGGTAGCCCACAATGCTGCTTTTGATATGCGGGTGTTGCGCGCTGCGTTGGCTTATTACGACCTGGCTATTCCCCGGGTTGAGTATTTTTGTACGGTCAGTCTTTCCCGGAAAGTATGGAAACAGCTGCCCAGTCATTCCCTGGATGCTGTCAGCAGGTTTCACAATATCCAATTCAACCACCACCGGGCAGGTGATGATGCCGAAGTATGTGCTATGATCGCCCTGAAGGCTTTTGAAGCTATTGAGGCACAGAATATACAGGATGGACTTTGTAAGACGGGATTGTTGCTTAAAAAGCTTTAAAACAGGGAATATTAACCTGTATGAACTTGATAAGTAAGTTCACGAATAAATTGTCCTGTAATTTACTTCGTAGACTCTTGTAAAGTGAACGGTCTGAATGCGGAATTTATAGACTAGGAAAACTTACACATTAAAAGTTGAAGTGATTTAAAAATAAGAATACGATTTTAAATGTGAAGGTGTTGTGTTTCATACTGGAACTTAATAATTATAAAATGAGGTGGTTCGATGAATAAACCTTATTTTTTTTCACTCTCAGTAGAAAACCTTATTCCCTCATTTCATAAATCCATTCCCATAAATAACAGCAATCAGGCACTAGTTGTAATTGACAATTCCGGTTATATACTTTTCAATAAATAAGGGAATTAGGGTTGTGGTTATATCGTTTGTTTTTTCTACTTAGGGTAAAAAATAAGAAATAAGGTCTCCGCTTTTCAGGCATTATAAACTCTATTTGGAATAGAGTTTTCTGGCATTATCCTTTGTGTGTTACACAAACTATTTCGATTCTTAACTGAATATAGTTCATTAAAAAAGGTTTATTGAAATGAATTTCAATAAACCTTTTTTGTTTGTAAATGAAGTGACTCTTTTAAACTGATTTTATTCCTGTTCAAAGTCGTATCCCCTTCATCCTGTTCAATCTGATATCATTGTCAGCGCTGAATTATATTCCCAGGGAAGCGCGTACTGCTTCGATCTTTTTATTGGCTGTTGCGTCAGCTGCATCATATTCCCCGCGGGTTTTCATGTCGCCACGTACTTCTATGTAGAATTTGATCTTTGGTTCTGTGCCCGAAGGTCGTACCGATATCTTCGTACCATCCTCGGTAAAGTATTGCAATACATTGGAAGTGGCAGGCATGATCAGGTCGGTCACTACATGGGTGTCCAGGTTAGTCATCTTCAGGGCTTCATAATCTTTTATGTATTTGACTTTCGATCCTGCAATTTCCTTTGGTGGATTGGATCTGAAATTCTTCATCATGTGAATGATTTCCTCTGCACCCGATTTGCCTTTCCGAACTACCGATATGCCTTTATCTTTTCCAAACCCGTATTCAACGTAGATGTCCTGTATTAATTCAAACAGTGTCTTGCCATTGTCTTTTGCCCAGGCAGCAATCTCTGCCATCATGGCACAAGAGGATACAGCATCTTTATCACGGGCAAATTCTTCAGGTAGGAACCCGTAGCTTTCTTCCCCGCCACCGATATATTGTTTCTTGCCCTCATTTTCACGAATCACGGCTGCAATCCATTTGAATCCGGTGAAACAATCGAAGCATTCCACCTCATTCCGTTCGGCGATTTGCTTGATAATCTCAGTTGTTACAATGGTTTTTACGATATATTCGTTGCCATTCAGTTTACCCAGCTCTTTCCAGCGGCGTATCAGGTAGTAGATAAAGAGCATGGCTGTCTGATTTCCATTCACCAGGATCCATTCGCCTTTGTCATTCTTAACTGCAATTCCCAGTCTGTCTGCATCAGGGTCGGAGGCCATCACGATATCGGCATCCGTTTCAATGGCTTTTTTCACGGCCATATCCAGTGCTGCCGGTTCTTCCGGGTTCGGGGATACTACTGTGGGGAAATTACCACTGGTAACATCCTGTTCCGGTACGTGGATAATGTTGTTGAAACCGTACTCCTTCAAGGCCCGGGGGATGAGCCTGACTCCGGTCCCGTGAATCGGGGTGTACACGATTTTCAGGTCGCTGTTGCGTTTTATGGCTTCCGGTGAAAGGGAAAGTGTTTTGATACAGTCGATAAAGGCTTTATCGATCTCTTCGCCGATACTCTCAATCAGGGCCGGATTGCCTTTGAATTTGATATCAGCCACATTGGTGATTTTATTTACCTCGGTGATCACGTTCACATCATGGGGGGCAATCATTTGCGCCCCATCATCCCAATACGCTTTATACCCGTTGTATTCTTTCGGATTGTGAGAAGCTGTCAGGATGATTCCGCTCTGGCATCCCAGCTTGCGGATAGCAAAAGAAGCTTCCGGGGTAGGACGGAGGTCTTCAAATAAATAGACCTTGATACCGTTCGCCGAGAATATATTGGCTGAGATCTCTGCAAACTTGCGGCTGTTGTTGCGACAATCATGCCCGATCACCACGCTGATCTGAGGTATGGCCGGAAATTGGGCTTTCAGGTAATTGCTTAAACCCTGGGTGGCGGCACCTACGGTGTAAATGTTCATCCGGTTGGTCCCGGCACCCATGATCCCGCGTAATCCTCCTGTCCCAAATTCCAGGTTCCGGTAAAATGATTCAATTAATTCAGTCTTATCCTCAGCGTCCATCATCCGACGGACATCGGTTTTTGTTTCTTCGTTGTAATTACCATTCAGCCAAGTTTGTGCTTTTGCGAGCACCTCGGTTAATAATGCATTGGTTTCCATATTGTTTTATGTTTGATTATTCGTTTTGAATTGGATTGCTAAAATACTCCTTTTTTTTGAATATGTAAACATTTCCAGGAATAGATAGCTCTAAATTTTACAACTAATTTTCCGTTTTTCATTTCCGGATGACATAAAAGAAGCTTCCACAGCCATTTTCTCTTAATTTCAAACTCTATCACCCTATCATCATATCACCACCATAGCGCAGATGTCCCATAGATGTCCCATAGATATCCCATAGATGTCCCATAGATATCCCATATCATTAATAGGTTATGATATCTAAGGGATATCCTTGTCTTAAGTGTATTTTAAACCCGTTAAAACAGCGACAGGAAGATGAACAGAGGGCATTGGCATCCGGATTTACAAAATAGCTCCTGACAAGTTGGTAGGGTTGCAAAAAAAAACACTTCAACCGGAATGGCTGAAGTGTTTTGGATAGGATATCAGTTGCTAATTTTTCATATTCGGTAATTCAAGACCATAGCCCTTTTTCTTGTCTTCAGCTTTCAGCATGAAGGCAACGAAAAATGCCAGTACTCCAAAAATCATAAAGATCATATTGGCTTTCGTATAGTCGTACCGCAATGCAATTTTCTGTTTGTCAATTTCGGCATAACCCGCCTTCACACAGGCATTTTCCACCTGCTTTTGCAGTTTTTCTTTCCCTTGAACGGCAGGCAATCTCTTTACAGCTTCCATATTCACGCTGACCAGTTGGTTTTTGAATCCGGCAAAGCCGGTGGTATCCTGTATACCTTCGTATTCGGTATTTACCAATACTTCATTGATCAGGCGGGTAGTGGTTACATCCACTGCCTTGTCAAACTCAATTTTGTTCAGGTTCAGTTGGGGTTGCATCTGGGTATAGGTGGTGGTGATGGCATCCCTGACCACTACTTTGGCTTTGGATACAGTGGGATTTGAAGCGTTTAATACTATACCGATTAAAAGCGGAACGCCCATCAGACCCCAGTTTTGAATCCAGAAAATTAATGCATACGCTGTTCCGAGTTGTTTTTCAGGAATGATCTTAGGTACCGAAGGCCACATGGCAGATGGAACCAGGGATAAAGCGATTCCCAATACCACGGTGACTGCCATAGCGAGGATCCAGTTATTCAGGAATGGAATTGAAAAGATCCCATGTACAAAAATCAACAATACGGCACCAATAATCATAATGGTGGCTCCTTTACCTTTTTTGTCATATAAGTTGCCAAAGAACGGAGTCAGGAAAAGGGTACCCAGGGGCAGTACACTCGGAATTAAACCGGCCAGGTTCGGACTTACCTGATATTTGTTGATAACCAGGTCGGTAGCAAATTTAATCCAGGGGAAAACCGCTGAATAGAACAACACGCAAAGCAGGGCGATAAGCCAGAAGCCTTTGTTGGTAATGATCATCAGCACATCAGCCATTTTAAACGGTTCCTCCTCTTCTTTTTCAATACTGGCTTCGGATGCTTCCAATTTCACATCCATGCGTACATATACGATATAGGCTATCAACCCAATGCAAAGCAACAACGCCCCGAATAAGATAGGGATAGACACATCCCCGAAATACTGGGCAATCGGAAGGGGAATTGCAATAGCCAATAAGGTACCCAGGCGTGCAAAAGAAACTTGCATACCCATGGCCAATGCCATCTCTTTCCCCTTGAACCATTTTACAATAATACGCGAAACGGTAATCCCGGCAGTTTCCACACCGACTGCAAAAGTAGCATACCCCAACGCAGCAAACATAACCTGTGCTTTAATTCCAAGAATAGGTGCCATTCCTTCCGGAAAGAACCGGGAGATGGCAAAAAACTTCATGCCGGCACCAATGATCATGATGGAGGTTGAAAGTATTCCGGTAAACCGTACTCCGGTCTTATCCAGCAATATACCCCCCAGGATAAGCATCAGCAGGAATACATTGAACCAACCGTATGCACTGGTAAAAATGCCGTAATCCATGTTGTCCCATTTCAATTGACTTTCGAGCATGGGTTTTAAAGGACTCATGGCATCGGCTATAAAATAACCGCAAAACATGGTGAATGATACTATCGCCAGGGCAGTCCAACGGGCAGTTGGCGATTCCCGCAGCGAAGAAGAAACTTTTTCAGTCATAAACTATTTGTATTTAAAGGTGTTTGTATAATATACGGAGACTTGGAATTAAGCCCGCAAATCTACTGAAAAAATTAATATGTTGTTGAATTTATTTGTCGTTAAATCGGGAAGTCTGTCAAAAGCAGGTTCTTTTTCCCCTTTTTTTGTTGAATGATTCCTTCATAAACCGATCTTTTAAATTTTATTGTACTGCCATTATTACCGATTTTTGTTATCATTTCAATTACGGTACTATTTTTGATCAGACTCTGGCATAACTTAAGAGGGTGTAGATTAATTAATCTAAAACTTTAGTAAACGTATAATAAAACTTTAATTAACCCCTCGTATTCACCCATTATTTACTATTTTTGTAAATTAATCATTTAGGAGAACCAAATATATGACAGTCAACTATTCGGAAGAATTGCACAATGTGCTACTTTATAGCTCGCAAGAAGCAGAACGTTTAGGCAACAACTATGTGGGGCCTGAACACCTGCTGCTGGGTATCTTACGTAACGGAAATGGAAAAGCCATCGATATATTAAATGTATCGCATGTTAATTTGTTGAAAATCAAACAAATTATAGAAAGCCAGATTCGTACTGACCTGGATCCCAGTGGAACGGAAATTCCAAACTTAAAAAGCACGGAACGAATTAAAAAAATCATGGAACTTGAAACCCGTTCGTTATCAGCTGAAACTGCCGATACCGAACATCTTCTGCTGGCAATCCTGAAGGAAAAAAACAACCTGGCAGGGGATGTGTTGTTAGCCGAACATTTGACGTACGATCAGGCAAAAGCCTTTATTGAAGAACCAAAAGATATACGCATGGGCTCCAATTTCTCGGATGAGGATGATGAAGATGAAGATCCGCGTAATAAAAAGAAACCGAATCCTACTACTTCGGGTGCAAAACAGAGTGATACCCCGGCCCTGGATACTTTCGGGACGGATATAACCAAAGCCGCCCTTGAAAACCGCCTGGATCCAATTGTAGGACGTAACCGTGAAATAGAAAGGCTGGCACAGATCCTGAGCCGTCGTAAGAAAAACAACCCGGTACTGATTGGTGACCCGGGTGTCGGTAAGTCTGCTATTGTGGAAGGATTGGCCCTGAGGATTATTCAACGCCGGGTATCCCGTGTATTGTTTGATAAACGGGTAGTATCCCTGGATATGGCTTCCATTGTGGCAGGTACAAAATATCGAGGCCAGTTTGAAGAACGGATTAAGGCGATTCTGAACGAATTATCCAAAAATCCTGATGTCATCCTGTTCATTGATGAGATACATACCATTGTAGGAGCAGGTGGAGCCCCCGGGTCACTGGATGCTGCCAATATGTTGAAACCGGCTTTAGCCCGTGGAGAAATACAATGCGTCGGAGCTACTACCCTGGACGAATACCGTCAGAGCATTGAAAAAGATGGTGCACTCGAACGTCGTTTCCAGAAAGTAATGGTCGATCCGACTACTGCCGAAGAAACTTTACTGATCCTTGAAAATATCAAGGACCGGTATGAATATCACCACAACGTACGGTATACACCCGAAGCTATCAAAGCTTGTGTCAGGCTGACCGAACGGTATATTACCGATCGTTGTTTCCCGGATAAAGCCATTGATGCCTTGGATGAATCGGGCTCCAGGGTCCATATCGGGACAGTGTCGGTTCCAGTCGAAATAGAAGAACTGGAAAAGAAGATTGAAGATTTACGCAAAGATAAACTGAAAGTACTCTCAGAACAGAAATACGAACTGGCAGGTCCGATACGGGATCAGGAAAAACAGTTGCAATATCAACTGGAAGATGCTGTGAAGCGTTGGGAAGATGAAGCACAGCTGCATCCTGAGACGGTAGATGAAGAACAGGTCGCTGAAGTGGTAGCCATGATGTCAGGTATTCCTGTACAACGTATTGCACAGGCTGAAGGATTGAAACTGCGTCAAATGAAGGACTGGTTGCAACAAAAGATTATCGGACAGGATGAAGCGGTGAATAAAATAGTGAAAGCTATACAACGTAACCGGATCGGGCTGAAAGATCCTAGCAAACCAATCGGTTCGTTTATATTCTTAGGTCCTACCGGAGTTGGAAAGACACACCTGGCCAAGATGCTTGCTGAATTTATGTTTGATAGTTCCGATGCCCTGATCAGGGTGGATATGAGCGAATACATGGAAAAATTCAGTGTATCCCGGTTAATAGGTGCACCTCCCGGATATGTAGGCTATGAAGAAGGCGGACAACTAACTGAAAAGGTACGCCGGAAACCTTATTCGATCATCTTATTGGATGAAATAGAGAAAGCCCATCCCGATGTGTTTAACCTGTTGCTTCAGGTCATGGATGAAGGCCGTCTGACCGATAGCCTGGGACGCCGTATTGATTTTAAGAATACTATTATCATTATGACTTCCAATATCGGTACACGTCAACTGAAGGACTTTGGAAAAGGTGTTGGATTTAGTACCCCAAGTACCCTTGAAGGAGATTCTGAATTCTCAAAAGGAGTAATTCAAAAAGCTTTGAATCGTACCTTTGCCCCTGAATTCCTGAATAGGGTGGATGATGTGATTATGTTCGACCAGTTGAGTCGCGCTTCCATATCGTCTATCATTGACCTGGAACTCAAAGGACTATTCGGAAGGGTTGTCACTATGGGATATAAGCTCGAACTGACTCAGGAAGCAAAAGATTTTATTGCTGATAAGGGATATGATGTTCAGTATGGTGCCCGTCCGTTGAAACGTGCTATTCAAAAATACCTGGAAGATGGATTGGCTGATGTGGTCCTGGGTGGTGAACTATTGGAAGGAGATACCATTCTGATGGATCTGGATATTGAAACTAAAACTATCGTTGCTAAAATTATTAAGCCGACAGTTGAACTGAAAAGCTAATTTAAGAGTCTAACTATAAATTAAAATCCCCGTTACAGATCATGTAACGGGGATTTTTTAATTGAAAATATGGAGATATGCATATATCCAGACGTAGGCTGAAGTCATAGTTTAAACAAATTAGAGAATACTCTACGACCAATCTAAGGTTTTATCGGTAGACCATTTTTCAATGTCCAACTTTTAATATTTCAACATATAAAATGTCATCTTCGATACGGTATATAATGCGATATATTCCTATGCGGATTCGGTATGTATTGTCGTAACCAACTAATTTTTCACACCCAACAGGACGTGGATCCTCTTCTAAATTATCGATAGCAAAAGCTATCTTTTTGGCATATGCAAAGGGTATTTTATCAATTTTCTTTTTAGCCCTTTTGTCTATTAAGACTCAATACATTTTTTTTTCTGTCTGTTGTCTATGCTCTTTTTTAATTCTTCTAAGGTAATTGTTTCACCACCTCTCCTTATTTCAGCATCCAGTCCGTCCAAAAAATCTTCCAACAATTCGTTGTTCCCAAATTGTTTTAAATCTATGCGTAAATAGCGTCTTGTACCATGAGCATCTGTTTCGTGTTTTATTCCTGCGATTTGTGGCATAACCCTTTCTTTTGTGCAATTTTAAATTCATAATTACGCAGCAATTATACTAACTTCTAATTAAGTAGATAACAAAATTCAAATAAATTTGTTTGCCAACTATCCAGGCTGAACTTCATAAATTGAAATTCAGCAGATTGTTATATACTCAAAACTTTAGTTTTGCTTTTAGTTAGGAATAATTGAGTCATATACAGATCAAAAGTGTTAATTCACTAAGACCAGCGAAGACAAAGAGAACGGATTGAAAAATTATTGGTATACAAGAACCGAATTAATGATAAAATTCCACTAACCAGCTTTGTACATTTGAGAAACAGTTCTTCAAGGAAAGTCGTGAAAGATACAACTAAAATCAACAAAAACCTTGTTCTATGAACTTTGAAATATTAGAATATATAAAAAACCCGCTACAGATCATGTAGCGGGAATTTATTTTATAGGATAGACAAGAAGATAAAAACCAAAAGTTCTATTACATCCTGCGTGTTACTCCGAAAGTGGGTGTGCTTTCATGTTTATACCGGTTTACTGCTGTTACAACAAATGTAAATTTACCTCTGAATTTATGATCCAATTCGCGTAAATCAATGCAATTTTCAGTAGTACGGACCAGAATACTGGCAGGATCATTCATATCACCTACTTTTTTACCCTTGAACGCGTAAACAACATAATAGGCAATTTGACAGCCGCCTTCTTCATTTACTTCATCCCAGATCAGGAAGGAGTCCTTGCCATCTTTTAAAATACGAATGTTTTGAGGTTGTGCCGATGCTTCGCCTGTAATATTCCGGTTGATCGGACAGATAGCGGGGTATTTATAAAAATTGCTTTGCAGGCTGTCATTTAAGCCCTGTTTATTCTTTATAAACGACTTGGCACTGAAATATACGGCTCCATCAATCTGAGGAAAGCGCTTGTTCAGTTTCAACTGACGTACTAACTCATTGCCATTCCGCCATGCCTGATTTGCTTCGTGGGCACCCAGCTGTGAGTTGTACAACCCGGTGTACAGGTTCTTTCCATACGAGTTTTCACTCCACCATTTAGCTAATACTTCGTAATCGGCTACTTTCTTGCCAATCTCCCAATAGAGTTGCGGTACAACATAGTCAATGGTGCCTTCTCTCAGCCACTTCAGGATATCAGCATATAGATCATCGTAGTTTTGCACTCCGGCACGTGTAGCCGAGCCTTTTGGATCCACATTGTCATTTCTCCAGACCCCAAAAGGAGACACTCCGAATTCTACCCAGGGTTTCAGGGATTTAATGGTTTGTTGCAATTCTGAAATCACCATGTTCACGTTATTGCGTCTCCAGTCGTTCTTTTGGTCGGGAGCAAAACCCCGGGGATTTTTCCTGAAAGTGGCTTCATCCGGAAATTCTTCATTGGCCACCCGGTACGGATAGAAATAATCATCGAAATGAATAGCATCTATATCGTAGCGTTCGACCACATCTTCTACAACACGGTTCAGAAAAGCCCTTGTTTCGTCCATGCCCGGATCAAAATAGGTTTTACCACCATATTTTACATAAATATCTTTATTTTTAAAATATAAATTATCCTTGCTTAACTGGTCTGTCCTTTCGGAGTTGGTAACCCTGTAAGGGTTTAACCAGACATGCACTTCCATACAACGTTTGTGGGCTTCTTCGATGATAAACTGCAGCGGATCGTAATAGGGATTCGGCCTTACGCCTTGTTTCCCGGTAAGCCAGTTTGACCAGGGTTCCAGGGCTGAAGGATAAAAAGCATCGGCAGTAGGCCTGATTTGCAATACGATGGCATTGATGTTGTTTTTAGCCAGCTGATCCAGCATTTGTCTCATCTCATCACGCTGGGCTTTTGAGGTCAGGTTCCGTTGACTGGGCCAATCGATATTAGCAACAGTAGCTACCCATACCGCACGCATTTCACGCTTTAGATGCTGGGCTGAAATAAACGTATTAAAAATTAAAATAGTAATCAACAAAGAAATTGTTTTTTTCATAAATGCAAATTAAACGAATTTATAGTAGTGTTGTTTTTGTTATTCTCCAAATTTAGTATTTCTTTTTGTATGCTGGTCAATACTTCCCTGAATCAACCTTTCAAATCTCAAACTTTTCTAACCTCAAACCTTCTTCATCGTACACTTATCCACCAGGTAAACGATGGACATATACGGGATCCCGCTATTTGTATTCAAGCCTATTTCGCAGGTCCTGCTATTGCAATAACCTGTTTTGACATGTGCTTTTTCCACTTGGGTGCGTAGTTTCCGTAACCCATATTCATTCAGTGCAGGTAAGGTGAACCCTTTATCTCCGGCAAATCCACAACAACCTACTTCTTCAGGAACCAGTACATTCGTGCTGCACATCCTGGCTATTTTTACCAGGGTTGGCTTTAATCCCATGTGGATAGTGGAACAAGTTGCATGGACGGTAATGGCTTCATCAGTTGGAACAAAGTCCAGTTTGTCCAGTAAAAAAAGATCGATAAATTCTACCGGTTCATATAGGTTCAGGCTGGTCATGCTGTGACGCATCCTTTTCAGGCAAGGGCTTTGGTCGCACAGTACCGGATATAGTCCGTTTTCGGAAGCCAGATAGAGTTCTTTTTCAAGCTCTGTTGATTTTTGATCCGCAATCTCCGGCATTCCCTTGCTTTCCCAGATAGTACCACAACACAGATTGTCCATGTTTTTAGGGAAAATGACTTCATAACCGGCTTTATTCAGAAATTCGATGGTCTTTTGAACAAGAGGTATCTGATCAGGATCTTTTGGACTGGCACCCATCATTTGATTCAGGCAGCTCGGAAAATAGACTACCTTCAACGGGTTATCCGTTACAGCCTGTTTCCGTATTCGTTTTGCCCTTTTTGGCAATGCGGGTGTCCAGAGTGGTATTCTATTCCCACTGACATATCGCAATCCTTTTGTAAGGCCTCCCATGGCGGTATAACCAATAATTGACCTGGTCGCATTGGCTGCCCAGAGGGTAGTCTTCAAGCCCTTTTCCAGCATGCTGAAATGAGTTGCCGACCAAACTCCCAATTGCTGGGCTTTTTTATTTTCCCTGATATTTTCTTCCCGAATCACATGAATGTAATCGCCGACATTAATTTCAACCGGGCAGGAAGTAGAACAAAGTCCATCACCGGCACAACTTTCATCCCCGGCATATCTGAAACTCTCGACTAACCTGTCAAGCCTGGCTGGATTTTCACCGGTGCTTCTCAGGCGGGCAATCTCCCGCTGGATAACAATACGCTGCCGGGAGGACAGAGTAAAGCCACAACTGACACAATTTACTTCACAGAAACCGCATTCAATGCACTTGTCAATTAATGGGTGGGTGATAGGCAACGGCTTGAAATTCTTTAAATGGCAGGTTGGGTCATCGTTGAATATCACCCCGGGATTAAGCATGCCCGTAGGATCAAACAGGTTTTTTACCTCACGCATGAGTTTGAAGGCTTCATCGCCCCATTCTCTGCGGACAAAAGGCGCCATGTTTCTTCCTGTGCCATGTTCTGCCTTTAACGACCCGTGATATTTGTCAACCACCAGGTCGACCACGTCTTTCATTAAATTTTCATATTGAGCTACGGCTTTTGGAGTATCAAAGCTTTGATTGATTATGAAATGGTAATTACCCTCCAGTGCGTGACCATAAATTACAGCATCATCGTACTTATGACGGGCCAGGATCTCCTGTAAGTCTTCTGTAGCCTGTGGTAAATCTTCAACCTGAAAGGCCACATCTTCAATCAAACAGGTAGTCCCGATAGGACGCATACTACCCACCGAAGGGAATATCCCCGACCTCATTTCCCAATACACATTGTATTCCGATTCCACATCGGTAAACCGGGTAGGGTATAGTGTGTCAAAACCGGTAATAATGGCTGTTATTTTGTCAATATTCTCCCCGAGTGTTTTCTCATCATTCGCTTCTGTTTTGATCAATAAAGCTGAACCGTTTTCGGGCAGGGTCTTGAGTTCCTTTAAAGCATTGGGTTTGTCTTCTACTGAACGGATTGCTTTCCTGTCGAAAAACTCAACCGCTGTAACCGGGCTGCTTTTTAAAGCAATCACAGTTTCACAGGTAGTTCGGGTATCCCCGAAATAGAGCATAGCGCTCGCTTTGTACTTATAATCAACCACTGTTTTCATGGTAGCCTCTGCCAGGAAGGCCAGCGTACCTTCAGAGCCTACAATCAGATTGGCAATGATATGGAACGGATCCTGAAAATCAACAAACGGATTGATGGATAAGCCGGTTACATTCTTAATGCTGTATTTCCGGCGGATCAACTCGCTGAGTCTTTCATTCTTCTGAACCTGATCGCGTAAATCACAGATACGACGGATAAATGCCGGATGACTTTGCCTGAATTCTTCCCTGCTGGTTTCGTTAGAAGTGTCGAGTAAAGTGCCATCAGCCAGGATAATCCGGACATTCAGTAACATTTTATAGCTGTTCAGGCGGGTTCCACAACTCATACCAGACGCATTATTCTGGATAATTCCACCTACCATGGCCGATTTCAATGATGCTGGATCGGGTGGAAACTTTTTCCCGAAAGGCTTCAGGATATCATTCACCCGTTGGCCTATGATTCCCGGTTGTAACCGGATAGAATTGGTATCGGGTGCTATTTCATACTTTTCCCAGTTCTTCCCTGCAATCACCAATATCGAGTTACTGATTGCCTGGCCTGACAGACTCGTTCCGGCACCCCGAAATGTAACGGGGAGCTTATATTTATGTGCCGATTTCAGAATCTCAATAATCTCTTTTTCATTGGCCGATTGAATGACCACCTGAGGGACCAGGCGGTAAAACCCTGCATCAGTTCCCCAGGCCAGCAAACGCATATCATCCGTGAAAATACGTTCGGCAGGGATATGTCTTTCAATGTCTTTTAAGAATGATTTCATTGTCATCTATAAATTATATGAATTTTATGCGAATTACATGAATCTTGAATCCAGACCCGGAATTTGAATCTCAATGCTGATTCTTCAATTCTAGAAGCTGAATACCCGATGCTCGATGCTCATTGCTCAAAGCTCGATGTTCTATCTGTATAAATAATACTTTTTGGATATTTTCCGGTAGCTGTCCGCATCCTTGTTCCAATACTCAATAATATCTGCTACTGAATTGTTCTTAGCAAATCTTAGCCTGATCTGGTCGCTACCACTCACTTTATCGAACATGCTGAACCGGTCTTTGTTGGCATGGTCGAATACAGCCCTGTCGGGATACAACTTGTTTAATTCCTGCATCAAGTAAAACTGCACTTCTGCTAAACGGGCTTTTTTATAGTCCATGATGTGAATCTGGACTCCCTGGCAGTTTTCGTCTTTAAAATTGGAATAAAATGGTTTGAAATAGATGGGTCTGAATTCTAATCCAGCCAAATGAAGCCGGTTCATGGCTGTTGCAAATTTCTCCGCATTGATCCAGGGTGCCCCGATCATTTGGAAAGGTAAAGTATATCCCACTCCAATGGAAACATATCCTAATTCTCCTAAAATCCCTGTAACCGGATAAAAATAGGACGAATTCTTATTCGGAATGTGGGGAGAGGCAATCACCCACTCCAATCCCGTTTTCTCCCAAGTCATGTTTCTATGCCAGCCTTTCATTTTTACAATGGTCAGTTTGCACTTCTTTTTCAACATTTTTTCCTCGTTCAGCATTCTTGCTAATTCACCGCAAGTCTGACCGTAAATGTACGGAATTTTAAATTGACTCACAAACGAAATAAAAGGATTTTCAGTCAGGTTTCCTTCTATTTTTTCACCCCCCAATGGATTGGGCCTGTCGAGCACTATGAATTCTATATCGTTCTCAGCAGCAACCTCCATGGCTAACCCCATGGTGCTTATAAAGGTAAATGAGCGGCATCCGATATCCTGAATGTCGTACACCAGTACATCGATACCTTTCAGCATCTCCGGATTCGCTTTTCTTGTTTTTCCATACAGCGAATATACCGGAAGCCCGGTTTTTGAATCTGTGATATTATCCACGTTGTCGCCTGCATGTGCATCTCCGCGAACCCCATGTTCAGGACCAAAGAGAGCCACCAGTTTAACATTCTTTGCTTCAAACAGGATGTCGATAGTTGATTTTAAATTCCTGTCTACGCCCGTTGGATTGGTAATTAACCCCACCCGTTTTCCTTCCAGCATCTTGAAGTCCTGATCGCGCAAAACTTCAATGCCTGTCTTCATCTGGCGGGCATGGATCAGACTGAATAACAAAATAAAAGCTCCTAAAAAAATCGTTTTTTTCATATCGTATTAGTGAAAATAATATCTTATGCAAACGTTTGCATTGATTGACAAAAGTAACTAAATTTTCGAAAGGAAACAATCCGCTTGTTACTTTTTCAAGAACTTTCACTATTTAACATTGTTTAATTGAAATAATGCTTAACTTTGTACAATGGACACTGAAAATAGACAATGTATGAACAAACAATTGACAATAGCTCTTGTTGCGCATGACAACAGGAAAGCCGATATGGTAGACTGGGCAGTTTACAATGCAGACATGCTTTCAAAACATAAATTGATTTGTACGGGAACTACCGGAAAACTCATTGAAAAAGCTGTTAAAGAAAAAGGTGTTGATCTGGACATCACCTGCATGAATTCTGGCCCTATGGGTGGAGATGCAGAAATAGCCGCCTTGGTAGTTCGTAAAAAGATTAATCTGGCCGTCTTCCTGATTGATGACCTTAATCCTCAACCTCATGAAGCCGATATTCAAATGTTGTTGCGCCAGTGTCGTGTGCACAATGTTCCTATCGCCTGTAACCGTTACAGTGCCGACTTAATGATCACCAGTACGCTTTGGGATAAGGATGATTATACCCCCAGTGAACCACGCTATATTAAGTTTAAACGATAATTTACGGTTCTAATGCCCTGTGCACTGCGGAAATATCCGGCAGTGCTTTCTTTGTATCGGACAAGTCCGGTACCAAGTGCGTGAAGGTAGTTCTCTGGTTCGGATAAAGTATTGACAATTATCCTAACCAGGAAGAGAGGCAGGAAGTAAGTCAGCTGTTGTTCTAAAGATGGAAGTAGATGGGAGAGTCTTCGAAAATAATTAGAGTAGGCTTTGGTAAGTAATAGGAATAATATAATGCTCCATTTATTTGGTAATATGGGATAAAATTAGTATATTTGTCTCAATATGAGATATATAGAACTAAAAACAGAGGATATTGAGCTATTAGAATTGCTTGTCAAAACTAGTACCAACAATACCATTAGAAAGCATAGTCAATGCCTTCTTTTATCCCATCAAAGAAGGACGATAACTGATTTGTCGATGATTTTTGACATTCATCGTAAAACTGTTGAACAATGGTTCAATAGTTGGGAATCAGATGGTGTTAATTCACTTTCAATAGCCTCTGGACGAGGAGTTAAAACCCGATTAAAAGGCTTTGAGGAAGTGATTAAACAACAAGTAGAGCTTCATAATCGGAACATAAAAAACATACTAACTTTCCTAAAAGAAGAACATAATATAATAGTCTGCAAAAGAACTTTGCGGAACTTTTTAAAAGATGCTCGGCTATAAATGGAAAAGAGCTCGACTTTCTTTGAAACGTAAGCGCAATAAGGACGAGTTTGAACTTAAACAAGGACAAATAAACGGACTTAAAAAACTGGATGATAGTGGTTTTATTGACCTTTATTACGGTGATGAAAGTCATTTTGGACTTACACCAAATGTGCCGTACGCATGGCAACTAAAGGACAAACCGTTATTGCTGCCAGCAGCCAAAGGCAAGTTCCTTAATGTTGTCGGTTTAATGTCTCGAAAGAATCATTTGTTTTCACAAGTACTTGAATCAACATTCAATACAGATAAAATTATTGATTTTATAGATAATTTTGTTGAACAAATAAACAAAATAACAGTGGTAATACTTGACAATTCACCTATTCATAAATCAAAAAAGTTTATGGCTAAAATGCAAGAATGGAAAGAAAAAGATCTTCTAATATTCTTCTTACCTCCATATTCCCCTGAATTGAACTTAATTGAGATATTATGGCGTAGAATCAAGTATAATTGGATACCTCTTGATGCTTATCTCTGCTTTCAGAATCTCAAAGAACGCTTGTCGTTTGTATTGAATAACTTCGGTACAAAATACGACATTATATTTTGACCATTACTTAGATATTTATTGGGCATCTTGTAAGGGGCTGAACTGTTCGCAAATCATCTGAAAAAGGCAACGTATTATGGGGGCCGACGGTTTGATATTTAGATTAAAATAGAAAATTTCACTATTGTACTATTGAAAAATTATATGTATTTTTGAAAAATTTTTTATATCTATTTTCAGGAATGAAATATCTCTTTTCAACTGTGTGTATAATTATTTTGTATTCAATTTGTTTGCCGAATAAGGTATTCCCGGTAACAGATAATCAGTTGATTACCGAATTAAGAATTGTAAATAATGACTCGACGTTCCGGTATTTGTATTTGTATGATAATTTGGCAAATAAAGTTCTGGAAACAAAATACTACCGAAAAGACAGTACCTGGATTCGCACATCGCAGGTTGAATGGATATATAATGGTAGAAATTGCACCGCCCAGCGGGAGCGTTGCTGGAAAGAGAATGGATGGGTATTGACTTATGCCATTGATTATGAATTCAAGAATCAACGCCTTAATTCCGAAATTCATACTACTTACAACAACGGAGTAGCCACTTTATTAAAGAAATCAGAATTTCGGTATGATGTAAGTGCCTTAACTTCCAAATCGGAATATGGGTGGCAATCCAACGGCTGGATATTAATCCATGAAAATGATTTCAGGTATGGAGACAATGGACAGACAGATTCGATCATTATTACTAATTTTCAATCGGGGAGGATACTCAGTCAGATGCTTTCCACCTTTTCCTATGCTTCGGATGGAACGATTAAATCGCAGCTTTACCAGGAGAAAACAGGAGATTCCTGGGTGAATGCGGAAAAGATAAACTGGTATTATGTTTCGAATTCTGTGCTGGTGGCATCGATACGAAACAAAAAATGGCTGGAAAACACGTCAAGTTGGGAAAATACACAATGCATCGATTATCAGTATAATAATACAAATAATCTGGTTTCAGAGACGTATAAGCGTTGGAAAACAGCGTTCTGGCAGAACGATATCCGGTATGATTATACGTACCAGAGTACTGACATACTCTTAAAAAAGACCCTGTCTATACCTATTTACACGGATTGGCGCAGTACAATGTCTATTAATTATTCAAATTTCACACAAAACAGAGCGAATAAGATCGTTTCAATTTATGAATTTTGGGGAGGGACTACCGGACAGTTAGCTACCTCATATATTCCCTTTCAGTTTAATAATGAACTGACAATACAAAAGGGAAGCAGCATTGGGATTAGTTATGCACCAGTCAGTGAAACTGCCTTGTATTCCCCGGTAGAGAATAATACATACCATTTGATACCTGTGTATCCAAACCCTTCATTAGGTATGTTTTATATTAACACCCAGAGATATACGCTGAAATCATGGAACGTGTCCGATATAAAGGGGCGGGTACTGAAGAGTCAGGTACAAACCTACCAGTCAGGGGTTATAGATTTGACTGATTTACCAAATGGAATCTATATCCTTCAGGTAACCACGCCGGATGACCAGCTGATACAGAAATTGATAAAGGAATAAATGGAATGTCCTGTGCATAAGTTTAAATCAGGCATTTCAGACTTTGGTTTGATACAGATGCAACGATCAACACGAATAAAATATTAATTAACTATGAAAATCTAGTCTAAATTTAGATTATTCTAGATAATAGATTTACAAACAAAATTTAAAGAATCAAAATTGTTTTAAAGGTTTTAAACATGGATAAAATAGATGTAAACTACACGGATTTAAGTTCTATTATCCGCCTTTCTAAACATTCCAGAATCAAAGTTATCCGCCTGCCAATCTTTAGTTCGTTAAACAAAATGGCAACAGTCTGAGAATTTTAAAATAATCAAATCGAAACAGAGTGGATTAAAAAAAGAAAGACGAACAACTGAAAAAAGTTTAAAAACAAAATACATGGCCTTGTCATGCAATTTTTTATGAAACATTACAATAGAAAAATCGTTTTATTGTTTTGAAGAAATTACAAATCCAATGAACTACACCTGACTGCATAATCAGGTAGGTAAAAAAATTACTATATACCAAAATGAGCCAATTAAAAATAACATTGCTTATGTCAACTTTAGCAGTAGCTGTAACAGCTATGGCAGGAAATCCGTTATTAGAAACGTATAAAACCCCGCATCAGACTATTCCATTTAACGAAATAAAAACAGAACATTATTTACCGGCTTATGAAGTCGCAATGAAGCAACATGCGCAAAACGTGGACGCAATTATTGACAACCCGGAGGCAGCCACGTTTGAAAACACCATTGTGGCACTCGAACATTCGGGAGCGTTGTTAACCAAGGTCAGTTCTCCATTTTATAATTTATTAAGTTCGGAAACCACGGATGAGTTACAGGAAATCGCAGAAAAGATCTCCCCCCTCTTGACTGAACATACTAATTCGATCAATTTGAATGTAAAGCTTTTTGCCCGGGTAAAAGCCGTTTATCTCCAGAAGGACAAACTCAAGCTGACGCCAGAACAACAAATGCTGTTAAAAGATACGTACGAAGGATTTGCAAAAAGCGGAGCCAACCTTTCCGATGCAGATAAAGCAGTGTATCGTGAATTGACCAAAGAGTTAAGCTTACTCACCTTGCAATACGGACAGAATGTATTGAAAGAAACCAATAAATTCAACCTACTGATAACCAATAAAGCATTATTGACAGGATTGCCAGATGACTTTCTGCAGGTCTTGGCATCCAATGCCAAGAAGGCAGGAAAGGAGGGCTGGTTGCTCAATTTGAAAGCAACCTGTTATGTGCCTTTTATGAAATATGCCGAAAACCGCGATTTACGCCGGGAACTTTATCTGGCCAATACAACAAAATGTATGACAGGGGGTGAATATGACAATGTGGAAAACGTACGGAAAATAGCCAATACCCGGTTGAAAATAGCCAATTTGCTGGATTATAAATCGTATGCCGATTATGAATTGGTAGACCGTATGGCTGAAAATAAGGCCAACGTATACAACTTGCTGGATAAACTACTGAAAGCCTACAAACCGGAAGCTGAGAAGGAATATCAGGCGGTGCAGGATTACGCTACTAAAAACGGAGCGTACTTTATAGTACACCCCTGGGATTGGTCGTATTATTCCGAAAAGCTGAAAGATGAAAAGTATGCTGTCAATGATGAAATGCTGAAACCTTACTTTGAACTTGAAAATGTAAAGAAAGGTGTTTTCGGACTGGCTACACACTTATATGGGATTCACTTTACTAAGAATGCCAAGATACAGGTTTACAATCCTGAAGTTCAGGCTTACGATGTGACAGATGAACATGGAAAGTTCCTAGCCGTTCTATATACTGATTTCCACCCACGGGAAGGAAAACGTGCCGGTGCCTGGATGAATGATTTTAAAGCCCAGAGCATAATCGGTACGACGGACAGCCGGCCTCAGATAACGGTGGTGATGAATTTCACGCGCCCCACCGATACCAAGCCTGCTTTGTTGACTTATGATGAATTGAAAACATTCCTTCATGAATTTGGCCATTCGCTGCATGGTATGCTCACAAAGTGTACGTATGAGTCCCTCTCAGGAACGAATGTGTATCGTGATTTTGTTGAATTGCCTTCCCAGATTATGGAAAATTGGGCTTCAGAAAAGGAGTTCCTGGATGGTTTTGCCAAACATTACCAGACCGGTGAAAAGATACCCGCTGATTTAATACAGAAAATAAAAGCCACCGAGAACTTCAATACCGCCTACTCTTGTTTGAGACAATTAAGCTTTTGCTACCTGGATATGGGATGGCATACACTTGAGAAACCATTTGAAGGGGATGTGATCGGATTCGAAAAGCAACAGATGGCTTCGACACAGGTGCTGCCTATGGTTCCGAACACCGGGATGAGTCCTACGTTCAGCCATATATTCTCCGGAGGATATGCAGCCGGATATTACAGTTATAAATGGGCTGAAGTGCTCGATGCAGATGCATTCTCAGTGTTTTCAGCAAATGGTATTTTTGATAAGAAAACAGCAAATTCCTTTCGCCAAAATATACTGACCAAAGGAGGTACCGAGCATCCGATGATTTTATATAAACGTTTCCGCGGTCAGGAGCCGACCATTGATGCAATATTGAAACGCGATGGGATAGTTCAACCAGCCAATTAACGTTCCCGGAAGTATTTACTTTTAATATTAATACCAGTACTTGTTCAGACCATCGTACCCATTCAGTCAGATTAACCATGAAAATACATTCAATCATTATGTTAGTGATTTCCGGATTTTTAAGCGGATGCAGCTCCACGCCACATTATGCAACTTTTGAAGATTATCCGGTTTACGAAGGATCAGACCTGGAGTTAACCTATACTCCTCAGGATTCAAGGTTCAGGGTATGGGCTCCCACAGCCTCGGATGTAAAATTAT
>Ga0302205_10000268_pt1 | contig 23404 bp, 18 predicted proteins | sample II_Fen_E1_3_FD_194582 | JGI IMG/M metagenome (GOLD analysis project Ga0302205, IMG submission 194582) | Peat permafrost microbial communities from Stordalen Mire near Abisko, Sweden - II_Fen_E1_3 | ecosystem: Environmental > Terrestrial > Soil > Wetlands > Permafrost | place: Sweden: Abisko...
CGATAAAAGACTGGACCCTTTCAAAAAAGATTTCATCAGGGAAATTGTACGGGAAGACTTTATCAAACTTCTCGAAATAAAAATGATGCGTATCACCAAGTTTGACTCCGACAAAGCGAACGAAACGTTGATATCCATACAGAAAAGAATTGATGAAATTGATCACCATCTGGCTCACCTGGTAGACTATACCATTTCATGGTACGAGGGACTGAAAGCCAAATACGGAAAGGATCATCCGCGTCTGACCGAAATACGTAATTTTGAAACCATCGTGGCATCTAAAGTAGTGGAAGCAAACGAAAAACTATATGTCAACTACGACGAAGGATTTATTGGTACTTCGCTACGTAAAGACGAATTCGTGTGTAACTGCTCGGACATCGATGACATTATTATTTTCTTTAAAGACGGAAAATATAAAATCGTAAAAGTAGCAGACAAAATCTTTATCGGCAAAAACATATTGCATTTGGATGTGTTCAAGAAAAACGACAAAAGAACTATTTATAATGCTGTATATCGGGATGGGAAAACAGGTCCTTATTACATCAAACGCTTTGCAGTAAACGGAATTACACGTGATAAAGATTATGATATCACTCAGGGAACTGCCGGTTCCAAGGTCATTTACTTTACTTCGAACCCCAATGCCGAAGCCGAAGTAATACGCGTGACGCTAAAACCCCGTGCCCGCTTATTTAAACTCGTTTTTGAAAAAGATTTCAGCGAAATTGCTATCAAGGGCAGACAATCGATGGGAAACATTCTGACCAAGAACGATATTCAGAAAATAACGCTGAAACAGAAAGGAGGCTCCACGCTGGGTGGTCGTCAGGTTTGGTTCGACCGCGATGTGTTGCGCCTGAACTACGATAACAGGGGAGAATATTTAGGTGAATTCCTTAGTGAAGACACTATTCTGGTGGTATCCAGCAAAGGAACTTTTTACACCAGCAATTTCGATTTGAGCAATCATTACGAAAAGGACATTCTTGTTATTGAAAAATTCGATGCTAATAAAGTATGGTCGGTAGCGCTGTATGATGCCGAGCAAAAGTATTACTATTTAAAACGCTTCCAACTGGAGTCTACGACAAAACCTCAAAACTTTCTTGGAGATAATCCTGAATCGCGGTTAATGTTGATGACCGATGCGGATTTTCCACGTTTTGAAGTTGTATTTGGAGGCAACGATGCTTTCCGCGAAGCATTGATAATTGATGGTGAAGAGTTTATTAGCGTTAAAAGCTATAAAGCCAAAGGGAAACGTCTCACTACTTTCGAAGTGGATACTATCAACGAATTAGACCCTATTCGTTTTGCACCGGTTAAAGAAGCCGGCAAGAACAGCGGCGAGAATGAAGAAAATACCGACGGAACTGCTGATACAGATTCTACAAAAAATGAGACTGAAAACGATGAAATAACAGCAGTCTCTGAAGATAAAGAACTTGCGGAATACTCCGATGAGCCGGAATTGACAGTAACGCAAACTAAGCCTCCTAAAAAGGAAAAGCCTGCGAAACCTGCTGAAACCCAAACTGCCGATGATGACGTGATAGACCAGCAACGCATAATTGATGATATGACCGGACAAATGACCTTGTTTTAGGTTTTCGAGAATCAAATAGAAAGAGTCCGAAAAGTTTAATTACTTTTCGGACTCTTTCTATTTGAATTAAGTATGATTTCTTGCCCTAGGGTTTACCTGAAGCAGATTTCTTATCGGTAGCCGGTTTAAAACGCTTGGTCTTTGGGAAAATCGAAAACAAATCTTTTACCTTTTTAGGGCGTTGATCTTCAATCCAGAAAAAGTTTTTCAGGTAAATATCAGATGTATTAAGACCTAACAAAGGATCCATCGTACAAGTACTGGCAGATGTAAGAACAACCTTGTCTATTTTTTTATTTTTCAGATACATAACGACAAAACTACTTTGAGTTTTGTTCATTCCTACCAGCGTAGAATCTTTGTCATCCCGAGGATAGTAAATAGTCTCCGCATTACCATTGACATTCACCTTTTTCAACTGACCACTATCCACATAAGCAATTATCTCTTTGCCCGAAAGCTGGTTGTAATACACCGAATCTTCATGCTGAACGGCTACAGCCTGCTGTTGGATAAAAACCTTATTAATCTTTTTGTTCTTGGTAAAAGCCTGAATGAAATCACCGGACAACTGATTATTTTCAGCCCAAAGTACCGGCTCACCATGCAGATTCATTATCGAATCGCGAGACGAATAGGCTATCGAATCGGCCAGTCCCTGAACATCGTTCCTAAAGAACCGAACATGATAATAGCCTTTTACCACATTGTATATTGAATCCTTTGAGGTGAAAAGCGTGTCGGCATGAACTGACATGGTATCTTTGCTTGACCAGTCCACCAGCAAAGCCGAATCTGTAGCCAGTCCATTCTTCGTTTTATCGCTGTAGTAGCAGTATTCTCCATACAGAGTCGATTTCTGAACGGAATCAGTCATCACCACTTTTTTAAAACCTTCGCCATAATTTTGTTTCTTATCGTAGAAAATCGTATCGGCTACAAGTGTTTTACCATCTTTGTGGATTACTCTTGAGCGATTCAACAGCATCGATCTCTCTGTAGCTGTATTGTACCAGCCACGATTACTGTAAATGTTTGTTTCCTCGTTGTAAAGAATGTGCGTCGGACCAACAATGTTGGCAATACTGCTTTTGGTATTATATTTCAATGTATCAGCACTTAGTACAAAATTCTTATTTTTCAGCTTTACCTTATTCCTAAAAACAGCATCGTTAGTCGCTGGAGAGTACTCGCCCCATACCGAATTCAGGACGTTGAGCGGATCGGAAATTTGACCTCCGGTATAATAATATGCCAGATTAGCCATTCGGTCGTAGTTCAAACTATCGGTTACAAGCGTGGTTTTTCGGTTCACCATCCGCACGTTATGCCTCAACCTTGCAAGTTTCGCGTTACCATCATAATACAACACATCACCATAAACAAAAAGTGTATCACCCTGAACGATGCGGACATTGCCGTATGCATTCATAGAGTTGTTCTTTTCAAAAAAATAAGCACTGTCGCAATACATGAGGACATTGTCATGTCGAAACCTAACATTCCCCTTCAATACCTGCACATTGGGATTGAGAAGATCATCATACGTTACTGTTTCATTATGTTCGAGATAAATTATTGTTGCTCTCTTGTTGCTCAACGGATTTACCATCGGCACCAACGGTTTTTGAGCTTGCTGTATAGATTTCTGCCGGCTAACCTTTTTGACGGGTTTAACAGGCATTTGGTTTTGCATTATTTCCTTCCGAAGCTGTTTGGGGCGAATCTGCTGACCGTGAATAACGGCAATAAACAAACACAGCACACCGAAAATTGCGATGTGCCTGTGGTTTATGATACTTTTATTAAGAAGATACTTCAATGAATTCTTAATTGACAAATGATTATAAAATATAATTGGTCTATTCTTATTTCTTTATCCAACCGGGATATTGGAATTTACAATTTTGCCATGCAGGATCAATGCTAATGTAAGTCTCTTTTTGTTTTTTTGCAATCCATGTACTTAAAAATTCTTGTCTTTTCTTTGAATCGTAGAAATTTTTAAGCATTTGATAATCATCAGTCAGGTTGGCTTTATGAACATCAACTTTAGACTTGAGCTTTACTACTGCAACTACTTCTTTATTGGTTGATTTATCAATCATAGTAAACGGTTTGGACACTTCACCGACATTCATATCATAAACTTTTTTGGCCACTTCCGGCGGTAAGTCCTGAAATTCAAATTTCGAAGTCCCTGATTTTTCGTTTAACATCAACCCAGCATTCATAGCGGTGTTTTTATCCATAGAGAAATTTAATACAGCTCTTTCGAACGTAATTTTGTCTTCGCGAATCTGATTGGCAATTGAATCCAGCACATGAATTGCTTTCTCTCTGTCTTCCGCAGCAACCCGTGGTTTCAGGAGAATATGACGGCAATTTATTCGGTCACCACGTTTTTCTATTAGTTGAATAATATGAAAACCAACTTCGGTTTGGACTATTCGCGAAACTTTTTTAGGATCGAGCAGATTAAATGCTACTGCCGAAAATTCGGGAAGAAACTCTCCCCTACCCTTAAATCCTAGTTCGCCACCGCGCGTTGCGCTTCCCGGATCTTCTGAATACAATCTGGCTAATACGGAAAAATCCGATGAGCCACTATTTACTCGTTCGGTAAAGTCGCGCAGTCTTTCCTTTATTCTATTGGTTTCCGTAACCGGGACCGGCGGCTCAAAACTTACTATCTGCAACTCTACTTCGGCAGGTACAGTAGGTATACTGTCGGCAGGCAGGTCTTTCATAAAACGGCGAACATCAGAAGGGGTTGATTTAATATCTCCCACCAGTTTTCGTTGCATGTCTTGTATAATTTGCTGGTTACGAGTGATATCACGCAACTGTTCACGAAGCTCTTTTGTACTCATTTTGAAGTATTCTTCTACTTTCTCTTTGGATCCAATCTGAGATTCGTAATAATTTAACTGCTTTTCTACCTGATTAATTACTGATGATTCATTTACAGTAATACTATCTAGCACGGCCTGATGCAAAAACAGTTTCTGAATAGCTATTTGCTCGGGTATTACACAATACGGATCTCCATCTATCGGGGTGTTATCTATCTGAGCTCGTATACGTTGATCTTCAACTTCTGATTTTAAAATAGCCTCATCGCCAATAATCCAAACTACTTCGTCAACAACGTTTTTTTGAGCCATCATTTTTAGAGGGGCAATGCTTAAAAGTAAAAGAAGCGAAAGAATTATTTTTTTCATAAATTTATTATTGACGTTCTATTAGTTTCTAAAATATAATTGATAGCAGTTATCCACAATTAAAAAATTGCTTGCAAATTTACATATTATTTACGAGTGCTAAACAACCGACGCCTAAAAAAAAACTTTAATTGGATAGATTTTGGAGTATTTTGTATGTTATGGCTGGAATCCACAAACAAATTGAGAATATTTAAGATTTCAATCGGGAGCATATCGTAGTTAATATCAATTCAGTACACTAAACCTGAGAAGCAGATATTATTATTACCTGTCAATAAGACTGAATTTCTAAACTAATTCTTCGCGTAGTTTTTTGGGTAACCCTGACACTACCAAGTCGTAAGAATGCTGTATCAGCTCTAGTAGCAACGACTGCGAAATAGACGAATCAATACGTACGGAGTTCCAGTGTTTCTTGTTGAAGTGATAAGCGGCAGTAATTGCTTCATATTCTTCACGAAGCTGTATAGCTCGTTCCGGATCACATTTAAGCGCAATTTGTGGTTCGGTGTTGTCCAGCGGTATCAACCCGAACATTTTCCCCTGTACTTTGAGCACCAACGAAAATTCGTCGAAGGGAAAATGTTCAGTTGCACCTTTCAGACTTAGGCAATAATCACGTAGTTCTTCTATATTCATATCCTTACCTTTAAGATAAACAGACAACTTGACAGTGTTTTGTCAACCGAACAAAGATAGAAATAATCTATCATAATTAATTGCTTGATCCACCGCTTTTCACATCATCATTTGAAATTCCGCGTCTTGCTTTTTTCACTTCCATATTCATTTTTCCAAAATTATAACTTATACTAAATCTTGCACTTCTCGTCTCATATTTATATTCATAATTTTGCATAGAATTCTGATCTATCATTGAATAGGATTGTGTCAAGAATCTTTTAAATGGATTGGTTACCGAGAGGCTTAATGTTAGCTTTCTATTAAGAAACATCTGGGATATACTTGCACCATTATAAAAGTACACCGAAGATTTACCCTGCAGCATGATGGACGGAGAAGATACATTACCATTAATGGAGATTGAGTTATCTTTCCACAATACCGCTCTTGCACCAAAAGATCCATAATATGTATATCCTTTATTGGATAATGAAGTTCCATTGTTTGCCTCCATCTTAACGTATGCTCCGTTCCCATTACAATAAATATTGAATTTTTCATTCGGGCGATACGAACAATAAAGATTCAATCCGACATTTATGTTAGTACCAATGTTCTCATAAGTTGTAGTTCTAACATCATTTGCATTAACTGTAGAAATGCTTTCTATGGAATTATTTGTAAACGAGCCCCTTCCAGTTAGACTCAAATTGAATTTTTGAGTGAAAGTGCTATATCCCAATTCAAATGAGTGAGAAACTTCTGACTTCAAATGAGGATTACCATAAGAAATGTATTGAGGAGTAGAAGTGTCAACGTATGGGTTTAGGTAATAGATACCCGGACGATAAAGTCTTTGTGTATAAGAAGCTCGCACAGTACGCCCCGGCTTAACCTGATAATTAAAAGTGATATAAGGAACCACGTTCTGTAACTTATTACTGAATTTAATCACTGAATCTGATTTAGAGGTTGCATTATTCCATGTATATTCGGCCCTAAGTCCCCCTTTTACAGTAAGAGTTTTTAATTTAAACACATAGCCTGCATAAGCTCCAAGAATATATTGATTGTAGTCCATATCATTACTTTTTGTTTGGCTATATTCCCACAAATTGGTTGTTGTATTAAGCCTGTACGTATCGGAATTACTGTCGTTTTCGCGGTAAATTGCCTTTACCCCGCATTCAAGCTGGTGGTTTGCAGACAGCGGATCGTAATAATCGACCTGAAGTGTTTGCTCCCTCGATAGCGCATCTCTATCTGAACGTTGAGCATAAGGGCTATAATTAAGAGTATTGGTCACTTGTGTCTCATAACTAGATGTATTGGGAGAATTGTCTAATTTATATGACAGTGTGAAAGTTTTATCAGGTTTTTTATAGGTTTTCTGATAATCAATATTGCCCGACAACGTATTATAAGTATATTTCCCGGTACTCAAACTTTCGTAATATTGTGATCTTACATTATTTATATCAAGCGTGTTGGTGTAGCCTTGTGAATTATTTCGCGAAGTATATCCGTAACCCCAAAACGAAGAACTTATCAAGTTTAACGAGTCAATCTCATAGCTTAGTTCACCTGAAAAATTAGATGAATTTCCTGAGGACTTAGATGATCCGGTTGAATTAGTTGTTCTGTAAGTATCGCTCACATAATTCTTTCTTTCAGAAGTATTTGAATTAGGCGCATTCTTAGATTCAGAATCCGAATATCTGACAGAGAATCCGAACTTGTTGATTTTTGCAGCCAGATATAAACTCCCGTTTAATCCCCCACGAGAATCAGCTCCCGCCGACACACTCCCGTTATATCCTGAAATGCTCTTTTTTACTGTTATAATATTTATAATACCCCCAACACCTTCAGCATCATATTTAGAAGATGGATTAGTTATCACCTCTATATCTTTTATACTGTTTGCCGGAATTGTCTTTATTACATCCTTGAAATTATTTGACATCATTGAAGAACTCTTTCCGTTAATCAACACCTTGAAGTTCGATTGTCCATTAAGTGTCACATCATCCTCAGAATTGACTGTAACAAGAGGAACTTTTCTCAACATATCCAACGCATTGGAGGTATGTGAATCCGGATCTGACTCTACGTTATAGGTTATCTTATCAGCATCAACCTTAACCAATGGTCGCTGCACACTCACCGATACCTCTTTGAGGGCGACGCCTTCGTCCATTTTTATTTTATTCAAATCAGTTTTAGCATCTGTTACATTGATTTTTTTAGTGACTTCCGAATAGCCTATGGAGGTAAAAATAAGCGAGTATGTCTTCTTTTCTGCTACTGTGAAAGTGAATTTTCCCGAAGCATCAGAACTGATTTTCTTAACCGTTTTGGCACTATCATTCTGTATTGTCACCGTAACATAAGGTATGTCTTTTCCGGTAGTAGTCTCAATAACTTGCCCTGAGATTTGATAATTAGCAGACTTGTTTTGTGCATGAAGATTAAATGATACAAACAGAATAAATAGTAGTAGTGATTTTAATTTCATAAAGTAAATGATTTAATTGATTTAAGTATTTTATTTTTAGTTATCTCCTTTGAGTTGAAATTCTCTATGATTTAAATTTTAAGCAAAGGAAATAAATATCCATATAACTAATGAATTAGTTATATATTATTAACAGTATTTTATTTATATTGTAAAAACAGTTAATCTGAAATTGCTAAAACTACCCTCCATAGCGGTACTTGCCACTCTTATAAGGGAGTGACTAAACACTTATTAACACACATAATGAGCGAAAACAAACATTTCATAATGCTGTTTTCCTATATAAGTAAATACGCTCGCATAAAGCAAACACATTTTCGCCTCATTTAAGCAGTGCCTAAATGAGGCGAAATCTTATCAATTCGCTGAATAATTGTTATCGTCAATAAAAACGCTACTGGTTGTGTCCTTGTCAATAGCAACGACTCCAGTTTTATCCTTGCTATAAAGTCTGGCTTTATGGGTAAGTCTGGCATTAAGGTGTTTAGTTTCACAATAATTATTTACAAAAGCGTTGTTTGATTTTATAGTGAGATTTCCAAATTTGGAGTTGTCAAGGTCAACATGAGCACTGTCATTTGCAATGATGCTTACATTGTAATCTTTTTTATTAATTGTATATTTTTTATCCCGATCATTATTGTAAACAAATCTTCCTCGCGTCACTTTAACGGTTAATGAGTCCGGTTCAAAATGACTTACATTTATCCACAAATGATTTTTCCCAACGATTTGAGAAATTTGTTTACATTTTATAAACATTCTGAATCCGTTATAAACGTGTAAGGTATCATGAGTGACCTCATATAATTTCCTGGGTGTTTTTACTCCCTTCACGTATTCTACCCTCATTACATTGCTGTCCGAACGATCAACATGAATATCCGAACCAACTTCGGCAACAATTACCTTGAAACTTGGTAAAATATATTCTTTATAGCTAATCATATTTTTTTCTTCTTCCTTGTGCTTTTTTGAGTCGGCAAATAAAAAGAATACTGCTCCTACGATAAGGATAGCAAAAGCGGTTATAATTATGTTACTTGTTTTCATTTTCTTGTATAGCCGTTAGTAAGTCAGTTAAATCATTATTTGTAAGTCTCAGCACTTTAATTTTTTGAATAAATTCGGGTAATTCATTCTTGAAAAATGCTTCTCTTTTGGTTTTAAGTATACGATCCAATGCATCCTCCGATACAAAAAATCCAATCCCCCGTTTATTGTCAATCACACCTGCATCCTGCAGTATAGCATACGTCCGCAACAACGTATTTCGGTTCACTTCAAACTCCACCGCCAGATCGCGCACCGAAGGTACACGTTCGCCGGGGCTGAGCTTGCCTTCCAGTATCTGGTGACAAAGGTTATCAGCTATTTGCTGAAAAATACCTTTGGTCGATTTAAAATCTATACTCATAGTTGTTTCTCTTTAAGTTTAAAATAACCCAGCGGAAGTAAAAATAAAGGTGCCAAATAAGCAATAGAATAAAGAAATATCTCTTCATTTATATAACCATTGGATAAGAAATAGCCAATGTTGGCCACGTTAAAGCCTTTTGTTTCAGGATAGAAAAGGTAAGAAACGCTTACCATTAAAAAAACTATTAAAAATATTGCGGCAACAAGTGCAATTCCGGTTTTTATTAACCCTAATTTCCGAAAGAATATCTTTACTGAAAATAAAAACATACCCGATGAAAAGATTATCAGGATCACACCAATTCCTTCAAACAGCCTCCAGTTTTTTACAATTGGATAATTATTTTTAATCAACAGCATGGAGTAATGGAATTTTTCAATATAGCTGTATTTTTCAGGTCCTGCCAATTGTCCATTCGAGTATTCCATATGTCTAAGTGCTGCTATACGTGCTAAGTGAGCATCGATCCAAAAAATAACCAAGAATATTACTGATCCGGCTAAAGCTCTGATAGCAAACTGGCTAAGAAATTTCTCAAATGTAGATGCCGGCATAAGCAAATAGTTGCTCGTTTTAATTTTTGAGCTTAGCTCTGAAAAACCAGAACCTACAAATGCTCCAAGTCCCACAAGACACATTGAAAAAAGATTTCTATAGCTTGAAGAGTCATATTTAAAGGTAGTATCATTATACATGTAATCTGGCATTTGCATAAGGATAAATATAAACCCCAGGATAAATGCACCCGCAATGGTGAGCAGATATTTTTTATAATTGAGTAAAATGTCGTTGCGAAGTAGCTGGTAAAACCTGCTGACACTAAAAAATTTATTTGAATTCATATTTTTCAGGGATTAGATTGTTTTGTTGATAATCGCATTAAATAAAAGTTCTAAATCGATGCTTGACTCGTTGTCGCCTGTTGCCGGAACTATAATTTTTTGACCCAGCGGGCATTGCTCGTGATAAAGTACGTTTTCTACTCCGGTAAGCGAAGGCACCAGGTCGAAATACAATTTCTGAGTTATTTCTTCAATATTCTCCTGATAAATAATACTTCCATTCTCTATCACTACCACTTTGTCAATCACCGTGTCGATGTCTTTCACCTGATGGGTGGAAATGATGACCAGTTGCTCTTCGGTAACCGAACTTACCAGAATTTTACGAAACTGGCTTTTGGAAGGAATATCGAGTCCGTTAGTTGGTTCGTCGAATACCAACATTTTACAATTGGTGGAAAGAGCAAACGCTATCAGAAATTTTTTGCGCTGCCCGTGTGAAAGTTTGTTCAGATTGGAAGTGGGTTGCAATTCAAATTCATTAAAGATGTCATACATCTTGTGATGATCGAAGTTAGGATACAATGGACTGAATGCTTTCACGTAAGTGGAAATACTGATGGACGGAAACGCAAATTCCTCGGGCACCATATAGATGTCTGCCAAATAATTTGGATTGCGGTCGAACGGAACAAAGCCGTTTACTTTGATTTTACCACTTTTTGGCTGAATTAATCCCGAGATTAAATGCAGCAGGGTCGATTTGCCTGCTCCGTTTTTACCGAGCAGCCCAACGATGCGTCCGCTTTCTATCTCCAACGAAAAATCGTTGAATAGCGGCGACTTCTTTTTGTAATGAAATGATACGTTTTGAATGTTGATCATGGCATAATAGTTTAGCGACCTATGTTTCTATGCCACAAAGGAACGGACAATTTTTTAATTTACAAAATAAAAAAAAGTTATTTTGAAAATTTATTTCAAAAAACAATTTATATGGCTATAAATCAATCAAATAAAAAAGCAGCATTGAACGAATTTAATCGTACAATGCTGCACAAATGTTTCTTTTAAATCAGTAAAGAGATACTGTTGCGAGTCTAAAAATACTTCGGACGGCATTAATAGAGCTTACTTTACCCCCAAATACTGCGCTTAGGCGGATTACCGTAATTTTCGAATTGGTCGCCATTTTCACGAATGACCTGAGATAACTCTTCAATAGTGAAATCATAACCATCAGCTATGGCCAACTCAACAAATTTCTCCTTCGACATTACGTTATCATACTTCACTCTAAAATCCTTATCACTGCCCCCTTTTGCAAGCAGATCTTCCACACTCTGTTTAGACATATACGTTTATTGATTAAATAATTAATTACAGCACAAATATAATCAAATATCTGTTAATATCAAAAATTACAAATCAAATTGTACGATAATACACTCTAAAATCCTAAATAATTAGAAAATATACAGCAAAACACATTCAAAATGACAATATTCCGTTTGTCGTAAATAAAAAATCGTCTAATCAGATCTAAACTAATTAAACGATTTTCAGTTATTATGTTTTGTTCCTTATTTTACCTCTACCCCATTCGTCACAGTTACAGAAGGTTGTATCAGCACCAGCTTACCATCGGCATTTTCGGCGGAGAGAACCATGCCTTCGCTCATCACTCCGCGGAGTTTGCGGGGTTCAAAGTTGGCTATAAAGCAAACCTGCGTACCAATCAACTCTTCTGGATTGGGATACGAAGCGGCAATACCCGAAAGAATCGTTCGTTCGCCCATGCCATCATCCAGTCTAAATTGAAGTAATTTGTCTGCTTTCGGCACTTTCTGGCAATCGAGCACCGTAGCCACACGAATGTCCATCTTCATAAAGTCATCAAAAGCCACGTTTTCTTTCACATCATTGGGTTTATAAGCCGCAGCCTCGTTAGCTTTTTTGGTATCGAGCAGTTTTTGAACCTGAGCGGCTATGGTTTCGTCTTCAATTTTTTCAAACAACAGTTCGGGAGTTCCTAGCTGATCGCCGGCTTTCAGCAAATCAATGCGCCCCAGTTCTTTCCAGTCAAAAGTAGAAAGATTCAACATGGTTCGCAGTTTTTCGGACGTAAACGGCAAGAACGGTTCAAAGGCGATGGCCAGATTTGCGGCAATTTGCAAACTCAGATGCATAATGGTAGCTACACGATCCATATCGGTTTTGGCTACTTTCCACGGTTCGGTATCAGCCAAGTATTTGTTCCCGATACGAGCCAGATTCATAGCTTCTTTCTGCGCATCGCGGAATCGGAAGTTGTTGAGCAGCTTTTCCACATCAGCTTTAACATTTACAAATTCGTCGAGTGTTTGTTTATCGTAATCGGTTAGTTCGCCCAAAGCAGGCACTTTGCCATCGTAGTATTTTTGAGTCAGCACCAACGCGCGGTTGATAAAATTGCCGAAAATAGCCACCAACTCGTTGTTATTGCGCGCCTGAAAATCTTTCCAGGTAAAATCGTTATCTTTGGTTTCGGGAGCATTGGCAGTGAGTACGTAGCGCAACACATCCTGCTTTCCTGGAAATTCTTCCAGATATTCGTGCAACCAAACTGCCCAATTGCGCGAAGTAGAAATCTTATCACCTTCGAGGTTCAAAAATTCGTTAGCAGGAACATTGTCGGGCAAAATATACGAACCCTCAGCTTTCAACATAGCCGGAAATACAATACAGTGAAACACGATATTATCTTTTCCTATAAAATGAAGCAAACGTGTTTCTGGGTCTTTCCACCATTTTTCCCACGAGTCCGGCAGCAACTCTTTTGTATTAGAAATATAACCAATAGGCGCATCGAACCACACATACAGCACTTTACCTTCAGCGCCTTCCACAGGCACAGGAATTCCCCAATCGAGGTCGCGACTTACAGCGCGGGGTTGCAAGCCCATATCGAGCCAGCTTTTGCACTGTCCGTAAACGTTTGGTTTCCATTCTTTGTGGTCTTCAAGAATCCACTGACGAAGCCAAGCTTCGTGCTGATCCAGCGGCAAGTACCAGTGTTTGGTTTCGCGCATTATAGGTGCTGAACCACTGATAGCCGATTTGGGATTGATTAAATCGGTTGGATTCAACGAGGTTCCACAGGCTTCACACTGATCACCATACGCATTTTCGTTGCCACAATGTGGACATTTACCGGTAATGTAACGGTCAGCCAGAAATTGCTGAGCTGTTTCGTCGTAATATTGCTCGCTGGTTTGAATTACGAAACCATCTTTATCATTGATCGTTTTAAAAATTTCAGAAGCTAGTTCTTTATGAGTTTTAGAAGTGGTGCGCGAGTAAATATCAAACGAGATACCAAAATCTTCAAACGATTTTTTGATAATTCCATGGTAACGATCCACAATATCCTGCGGAGTAACACCTTCTTTTTTTGCTTTTATGGTAATTGGTACACCGTGCTCATCCGAGCCTCCTACAAAAAGCACCTCTTCGCTTTTCAGGCGGAGATAGCGGACATAAATATCGGCAGGAACATATACACCCGCCAAATGTCCAATATGAACAGGACCATTGGCATAAGGCAATGCAGAAGTAACGGTGGTACGTTTGAAATTAGTCATGTAGTTAATCTGTTGATTAGTTGAATGGTCAACTTGTTGATTGGTTAATCGGTTTATTGGTTCTCCGGTTTGCTTTTTACAACAACCAATTAACTTATAAACCAATAACCTGAAACGGGATGCAAAGATACGGACAAATTCTCAAAATTTGCATATATTTGTGTGCCAAAAAAATCTCCAACTGCCATGCCACGCGACAAAGCTATTCTCAAAGAACAACTTGCACAACTTTCTAAAAAGGAATTAGCTGAAATAGTGCTAAAACTTGCGGGGAAACGTTATAATTATGAATTTCTGCTGGTGAACTTTCTGGATAAAGATGGTGGCGAACAAACTCTTTCTGACAAAGCAAAGGAAGATATTGACAGCCTTTGCCAAAAAGAATACAAAGGAAGTACAGAGCTAAAGCAAACTGTCAAGAAATTAAATGTCTGCGTAAAACGGATTAACGAATTTACCATAGAAACCAAAAGCAAAAAACTGGAAGCAGACCTGATTCTTTATGTGTTGGAATTGCAGTTTGAGAACCATCCACGGGCATTTGGAGCGCGGGTTTCCGGGTATGACTATAAAGTGGGATTGCTGCTGAAACGATTAATCAATCTAATTTCCAAAAAATTGCATCCCGATTACCTGATAGATTATCAGGATAGAATAAATGAAATGCTTACTAAACTGCACTACACATCCAACAGGGTGAATACCATCAAAGAGTTGCCCAAAATGATTTAATCTCATTTTGCATATACAGTTTTGGGTTGCCAACTCAGTCGAATTATTAGAAAATTAGCATATTACGCCATCTTCATTGGTATAACACTTTAATTTTCAAACGTTTGTAGTTTCAGGAATGTAGAAGCAGGTTTCATTTACGGTGTGCTCTCTGCAACATTGTATTTGGTACACACTTTTGCCGGAAAAACCTAATCTTACTTCTTAGGCTGTTTGGCAACCGCAGTATTCAGAAGAAAATCTACATTTTTGGCAACTGCCTTAGCTGTATAGGTGGCACCAGTACGCGCATCCACCTGAACAGTTTTAGCCGACTGCAAGTCTTTTCCTACCCACGAATCAAAAAAACCATTCTGTTCGAGCTTACTCACAAATTTAGGAGTCTCCCAATTTGACAATAATGCCACTTTTTTGATAATCTTACTCTTATCCACCAAAATCATTACAGGAGTCAGATCGTTGTATCCTTTCACATCTTTGCAAAACGAAACACTTGACATCGCAAAACCTATGGTTTTACTCTTGGCATTGAGTATCCGATACCAATAATCATTTACTTTTTCCACTTTCAGTGCATCGGGGTAAACACTCTGAACTATATCCTTATTGGACACTTCGTGCAATACGGGGTTTCTATCTTTTCCTCCTCCCGGTCTGTCTTGGGCAAATGCCACATTTCCAACCAACAACAACACAAAAATTATTCTTCTATACATTCCTTAATCAATTTACTTTTATTACAAATTTATATTTAATTTTATATTATAGACTATGTAAAACAACGTAGGTTTAAACGCCGTTCTCAGATATTACACAACAAGCAATTACTTATAATTCCTTTTTATAAAACCCTTTATATTCAAATATGTTCTTTATAAAGCCGGATTCAGAATTCCTGATATAAAATCAGGTGAACAGCAATAGGAATCTGAATATCACAATTCCAGTTTTTTCAAAAATTTATTGAAGTGCAAAAGTAACTTTTTTCTGTTCGGCTATGTAATTGTTTAAGAATTTATTGCCTTTTTCGAGATTATTTCAATGTATAGACTGATATCTTTTATGAAAATTGTCGATAACTTCATAGTAAAAATTTTATTCGCTTTCAAAAATTACAGTATCTTTAGCAGCCAAAAAACAATTCCACAGATGGAATTGTAACGTACCAATAAACAACCGCTTAACATGAGTTCCTTTGTTCATCTTCACGTTCACTCTCACTATTCAGTATTGGATGGTATGTCTACCATTTCCGGTTTGGTGGACAAAGCATCCAAAAGCGGAATGCACGCCGTAGCTCTAACCGACCATGGAAGCATGTTTGGCATCAAGGAGCTTTTTAATTATACAAAAAAGAAAAACGGCAAGGTAAAAAGTCAGATTTCAGACCTACAAAAACAATTCAACGCAGAAGGTTTGTCGGACAACGAAAAGACCGACATTCTGAAACAAATAGAAGAAGCCCAACATAAAATATTCAAACCCATCATTGGAGTAGAAGCCTACGTGGCTCGCCGTGGACGCTTATCGAAAGAGGGTACGGACGACCGCAGCGGCTATCACCTTGTATTGCTTGCCAAAAACAAAAAAGGCTACCATAACCTGTGTAAACTGGTATCGATGTCGTGGATTGAAGGTATGTATTACCGCCCGCGTATTGACCACGAGATACTGGAAAAATACAGCGAAGGAATCATTGCTTCTTCAGCTTGCCTGGGTGGTGAGATACACAAAAAAGTGGAAAGTGGTAATCTGGCGGAAGCCGAAAAATCCATCATGTGGTACAAGCGGGTGTTTGGCGACGATTTCTACATCGAGCTGCAACGTCACAAAACCGATAAGCCTAACGCCGATTACTCTACCTATGAAAAACAAATGCGTCAGAATGACGAGCTGATAAAGCTGGCACGTAAAACCAACACAAAACTGCTTGCTACCAATGATGTTCACTTCGTAGAAGAAGAACATGGCGAAGCACACGAACGATTGATATGCCTGAGCACCGGTAAGGATCTCGACGATCCGAACCGAATGCGTTACACCAAACAGGAATGGCTTAAGTCGCCTGAGCAGATGTGGCAAATTTTTGCCGATATACCCGAAGCGCTTAATAATACGTTGGAGATAGCCGAGAAAGTAGAATTTTTCGATATCGACTCCAATGCCATGATGCCGGTATTTCCAATACCTGAAAGCTTTGCCACCGAAGAGCAGTACCGGACTAAATTTACCGAAGAAATGCTTCGTGAAGAATTTGGTAAGGGGTTTGACAGATTGGGAGGATATGAAAAAGCAGTTCGTGTAAAACTGGAAGCAGATTACCTGACTAAACTGGCCTATGAAGGTGCTGCCGCGCGATATGGCAGCGAGCTTACTCCCGATCAAAAAGAACGCATAGATTTCGAGCTGGAAGTCATGAAAACCATGGGTTTTCCGGGATACTTTCTTATCGTACAAGACTTTATCAATGCCGCCCGCAGCATGAAAGTATCAGTGGGTCCGGGTCGTGGTTCGGCTGCTGGTTCAGTTGTTGCGTATTGTCTCCGAATTACCGACATCGATCCTCTTAAATATGACTTGCTGTTTGAGCGTTTCCTCAACCCCGACCGCATTTCCATGCCCGATATTGATATTGACTTTGACGATGACGGTCGCGGACAGGTTTTACGTTGGGTTACCGAAAAATACGGAAAAGAACGCGTGGCGCATATTATTACCTACGGCACAATGGCCACCAAATCGTCTATCAAGGATGTGGCGCGCGTACAGCGGCTACCGCTCTCGGAAGCTGACCGGTTGACAAAACTTATTCCCGATAAATTTCCCGAAGGATCTGACGGTAAAGCACCCAAAATCACCATTGCTAACTGTCTGAAATACTTGCCCGAAATGCAGGCCGCCCGTAATTCGTCCGACCTCAATTTATCGAACACGCTGCGTTATGCCGAAATGCTGGAAGGCACCGTTCGCCAAACCGGAGTTCATGCTTGCGGGGTTATTATCGGTGCCGACGATTTGACTAATTTGGTGCCGCTAAGTACGGCAATTGATAAAGAAACCAACGAGGAAATGTTGGTGACACAATACGAAGGTTCGGTAATTGAAGAAATCGGGCTAATAAAGATGGACTTTTTAGGGCTAAAAACCTTATCCATTATAAAAGAAGCTTTGTCCAACATCAAAAAATCCAAAGGTATCGATCTGGACATTGACAGTATTCCGATAGACGATTGTAAAACGTATGAGCTTTTCAGCAAGGGATTAACCGTCGGGACATTCCAGTTTGAATCCGCCGGAATGCAAAAACATCTCATCAACCTTCAGCCTACACAGTTCGAAGACCTGATAGCCATGAATGCTTTGTATCGCCCGGGACCAATGCAATATATTCCGCAGTTCGTAAACAGAAAACACGGTCGGGAAAAAATAGAATATCCTTTTCCAATCATGGAAAAGCGTTTGAAAGATACTTACGGTATCACAGTGTATCAGGAACAGGTCATGCTTCTGAGTCGCGACTTAGCTGGATTCACCCGCGGTCAATCCGACGAACTTCGTAAAGCGATGGGTAAAAAGCTCATCGATAAAATGGAGGCTCTTAAAGTAAAATTTATGGAGGGCTGCGAAAAGAACGGTTTCGGTCCAAAAGCGAAACTGGAACAAATTTGGGCCGACTGGGCTGAATTTGCGAAATACGCCTTCAACAAATCTCACGCTACCTGTTATTCGTGGATTGCCTATCAAACGGCTTACCTGAAAGCGCATTATCCGGCAGAATTTATGGCTGCCAACTTAACGCGCAACAAGGATGACATCACCGAAGTTGGCAAGTTCATGGACGAGTGTAAAAACTTGGGAATGCAGGTAATGGGCCCAGATGTAAATGAAAGTGATTTGACTTTTACCGTCAATGCCGAAGGTAATGTGCGTTTCGGACTGGGTGGCATAAAAGGTGTAGGTGAAGGAGCCGTAGAAGCTATTGTAAATGAAAGAAATGCCAATGGAAAATACACCAGCATGTTTAATCTGATAGAACGCGTAAACCTGACAGCCTGCAACAAAAGAGCTATGGAGAGTTTAGCTTTGTCAGGTGCTTTCGATAGCTTCTCTGACGTACATCGCGAACAACTTTTCATCGAAAACAGTAAAGGCGAACAAGTGTTGGAATCCATTCTCCGGTACGGAAATAAGTTCCAGACCGATTTGGCAATGACTAAAAATTCGCTTTTTGGTGGACTTGATTCGGTTGAGATTACCAAACCTGAAATTCCATACGCACCGGAGTGGTCTCCTTTGGAAAAACTGAATAAAGAACGTGATTTGATTGGCATGTATCTTTCAGCTCACCCACTGGATGAATATGAGTTTGAAATTAATCATATTTGCAATGCCACAACTGTAGATCTGAAAGATTTATCGAGCATACAGGGGAAAGCTCTGAAGATTGGTGGAATGGTTACCAATTTCCGACACGGTACTTCTAAAGCAGGAAATCCTTATGGCATTTTCACACTGGAAGATTATGCAGGAGCCTTTGAATTTGCATTGTTTGGCAAAAACTATATTGAGTTTGGCAAATACATGATTAAAGATTTATATCTGTTTATCAACGCCATAGTTCAGGAAAGAGGAGCAGATTATAAGTTTAAAAAACATGAGAATACCAATCCTGACGTTCCGAAAGAACTGGAACTAAAGATTCAAAAAATTGAAATATTTTCTGACATTAAAGACAAATTAATCAATACGTTGACTCTCACAATACGACTACAACAACTAACTGAGGATTTTGCAATTGAACTAAATGAATTAACTTTGCAGAACAAAGGGAATGTAAATCTGTATATTCAGGTGGTGGATGAACTTTCGCCAAACAAAGTAATGCTCTTTTCGCGTCATCATCGCATACAGATAAACACCAAAGTATATCATGCCCTGAAACATGCTCAGAACGATGAAATACTTGAATTTCAAGTTCATTAGTCAATACATAGATTTTCTCAATAAGCATATTTCTATTAAAACAAGAAACAATTTCGACTAGGAACTGTTTAAATACATACTTTACAAGAAACATTTTAAAACTTAAATATTATGGCATTAGAATTTACAGATGAAAACATCAAAGAATTTATTAACAGTGGAAAACCTGTAATAATCGATTTTTGGGCAGAATGGTGCGGACCTTGCCGCATGGTTGGCCCAGTTGTGGAAGAATTGGCAAAAGAATATGACGGAAAAGTAATTGTGGGCAAAATGGACGTGGATAATAACGTGGACACTCCTAACGAATATGGCATTCGCAACATCCCTACGATTTTATTTTTCAAAGATGGCCAACTAGTTGACAAACAAGTAGGCGCAACGCAAAAATCAGCTTTAGTAGCCAAAGTCGAAGCATTACTTTAATCTACTTGATATTTAAAACCTGATATAGTAGTTTGATTCTGAACGGAATTAGACTACTATTTTTTTCTGAATTTCTACAGTTTCAGGTAAAAATCTTTTGCAAGCACCGAAAATTCAGTAGAGTAATGATGACGCTCTTCAGTTTCAATCACGAGCTCAGACACCACAGTATCTGCTTTAGTAAAACCAAATTCGAGCAACAACCGTTTAGCCGTGACTCCCGGTTTAGGAAACACTTTGACAAGCTTTGAGCAAAACAGACCTTTACTAAGCGCAAAATCCACACATTGCAGTCCTTCATTTACCGGTAGAATAATACAAAGCCTCCCCTCAGCACTCAACAATTTTAGAGAGTCATTTATCAGCTCTTCGTGTGGAAGTGAATCGGTATGTCGGGCAGTAGTTCTGTTCTTATCCGGATTTTTCAGAGAATTCACAAAATAAGGCGGATTGGAAACAATCAAATCAAAGGTATCAGCCTCGTTAGCAGCAAACTCCTGCAAAGAAGACCTTTGAACCGCTACTCTATCTTTCCACGGAGAGTTCAGCACATTTTGTCCGGCCTGATATACAGCATCCTGATCTATATCTATTGCAGTAATCATTGCTGAACTTCGCTGTGCCAGCATTAAAGCTATCAAACCCGTACCTGTGCCAATATCCAATAAATTCTTAGCATCGCCGATGGGCGCCCAAACGCCCAGCAAAACCCCATCTATACCAACCTTCATCGCACACTTATCGTGAAAGACAGTAAACTGTTTAAACCTGAAATATGGATTGGACATAATTATCGCCTATTCGTACCCGGTTGGGTTTCTGTTTGTCTGGAAGGACTCGCAGTCTGTGTTGGAGTGTTCTGCATTCTGGTTGGAGCTTCTCTTCGCGGCTCATTTGCAGGCATTGCTTGGGATCTGTTAGGAACCACGGTTTGCTGGGATGAATTATCAGATCTTCGGACGGAAGAACTATTCGGATTGCCGGTCGAAGTCCTTGTTACATTTTGGTTGTCCTGATTCTGTGTAGCCCGAAATGTACTCGTAGGAAGCGTCGTTCTTACTGGTCGGGTCGCTGTATTTCCATTCTGGTAATTTGAATTAACCGGACGATTTGTATTTCTTGAATTTAAATCTGCCTGATTCGTTCGAAAGTTGGTGGTAGATCTAAATCCGGACGAATTGACTTGCTGACTGTTATAAATGACCTGACGATCAGTCGAAGTCCTCTCATAACGTTTACTCTGTAATTTATCGTTTTGGTCAGCACTCAGCACCTGCTGTATTTCGGCATTTTTATTTTTAGCCCGCTCCAGTCCTTCGCTACGTCTGCTGGAAATTAAACGCTCACGCGCATAACGCAGGTTAATCTCATAAATCTGTTTAGCCTGCTCGGTAGTTAAACTCAGTTCTTGTTGTAATTTCTCAGTCTGCTTCACTGCCTCCTGCTCCGGAGTTCTTTGCAACACAACTGTTTTATCCTGACTGAAAGCCGGGAGTTTAAGTATGAGTACAAAAAAAAATAAAATCAGTTTTACAGTTTTCATATTGCTGCGAAATTTCTTATTGAAGCAACTAATAGCATAACAATCATTGTGCCAGAAACCCTTAAATACTTCATTCTGATTTAATTCCCGCAAAAGGCCGTAAATTCTCTATTTATACGACTTTATCACTTATTGAAGTTACGCAACTTTATATTCGTCAGCACCTTTTTAGTATGCAATGAGAAGTCACTGTTCATCATCCAACCATAATAACCCATATCATTTTTCAAAACATCAACCACCTTTTGGCCTTTGTATTTTCCGAAATTAATTATCTCTTCTCCTTTGTCATCATAAACAATTCTTCCCGCAAAATCCACATTGTTACTCTGCGTGGTGAATTTTGCCAGAAAATCAACATCGTTCTTAAGTTCCGGATAGCGATCCAATTGCGCCTTAAGTACCTCGTATGTAGCCAGCGTGTCGGCTTCAGCTCCATGAGCCCCAACCAAATCTTTATCGCAATAGAATTTGTAAGCTGCACCCAGCGTGCGCTGTTCCATTTTATGAAATACCACCTGCACATCTACGAATTTTCTTTTCATCAAATCAATATCAATATCGGCACGTAACAACTCTTCTGCCAACAGCGGAATATCAAATCTGTTCGAGTTATATCCCGCAAGGTCACAACCTTCAATATCCCGTACAATCTCCTTTGCAACAGCCTTAAATGTAGGACAATCGGCAACATCAGCATCGTAAATACCATGAATAGCCGAAGAAGATTCAGGAATGTGCATTTCCGGATTTATACGTATCGACTTTGTCTCTTCACGCCCGTTAGGCGAAACCTTGTGATATGCTATTTCTACAATACGGTCTGTCACAATGTTAGTTCCGGTGGTTTCCAGATCAAAAAAGACTATAGGATTTTTTAGTTGGAGTTTCATTTCTTCAGTTGGCAATGGGTGGAAGTGCAGACTCATACACACTTCCACTTGTTATATATTTGATTTCAATTGTTTTAAAAAATTAAGGTCTAAAGATTTTCGACCTTTAGACCTTATACTTAATATGTACCGGACTTTAATCGTTAAGCAGCATAGGCATTAACAACATCAGAATCTCTTCATTGGCTTCGTTTTCAAATGGAAGAATCAATCCTGCACGCGAAGCATCTGATAGTTCAAAAATGATGTCAGTTGCATTGATGTTTCCAAGAATTTCAATAAGAAATGAAGATTTAAATCCTATTTTAATCGGGTCGGCATCAAACTGACAGGTAATGGTTTCTTCTGCAGAAATAGAAAAGTCAATATCCTGAGCCGAAATATGAATTTGATTCTGACCAAAAGCCAGTTTCACCAGATTGCTTGCCTGATTGGCAAAAACCGAAACGCGTTTCAATGCATTTAGCAATGTGACACGATCAATAATAATCTTAAACGGATTTGATTTCGGTATTACGCCATTATAATTTGGATAACGTCCTTCAACCTGACGACAAATCATGGTATAATTAGCCAGTTTGAAATGAGCATTTTTATTATCAAAACGAATTTCCACCTCTCCACTCTCTCTTGGCAGGATATTCTTAAGCATATTTGCCGGTTTTTTAGGCAAGATAAAGTTGACAGTTTCTTCGCCTTCTACAGATGCTGAAGTATGAAAAGTTTTGTAACGCACCAATTTATGAGCATCGGTAGCCACCAATGTTAAGCTATCAGCCACAATATCAAAAAATACACCATTCATAACCGGACGTAATTCATCATCGGCAGTACAGAACAGCGTTTTTGAAATCCCTGCCGAAAGTGTAGATACTGGCAATGTGAGCGATTGAGCATCATCCTGCAACTGTGGTAAACGTGGATATTCGTCACCATTTTGACCAATAAAATTATAAGACCCATTGGCTGAGGTAATAACCATCGCTAAATTGGAATCATTAATAGAGAAAGTGAG
>Ga0302205_10000269_pt1 | contig 23370 bp, 17 predicted proteins | sample II_Fen_E1_3_FD_194582 | JGI IMG/M metagenome (GOLD analysis project Ga0302205, IMG submission 194582) | Peat permafrost microbial communities from Stordalen Mire near Abisko, Sweden - II_Fen_E1_3 | ecosystem: Environmental > Terrestrial > Soil > Wetlands > Permafrost | place: Sweden: Abisko...
TAACGCTTGAACAGTTTAAGGACAAGCATTTTGGAAAACCAGGCACTCCAAAACGCGATCAACTTGAAGCTGGTTATGAAGCATTTAAAATTGGAGCATTGATTCACGATGCCAGAATCGAAAAGGGTATGACCCAAGAAGAACTAGCTGAAAAAGTCGGCACCACAAAATCGTACATTTCAAAAATTGAGAACAATGTGAAGGAAGCTCGAATCTCGACCTTGCAAAAAATTGTTGAACTTGGACTTGGTGGAAAATTACAACTTTCCATTAAGCTATAATTTTTGCAATTCAACTTCCACAGCCCAAAATATTGAACACTTTACGCTAATTTTCGTTAAGTTGGATATATTTCGACCCAAACCGCTTATATTTACAAATATTTTCCATCCGAAACCAATTTGATGAAAAAGATTGTTTCCGCTTTACTTGCCCTGCTGCTCCTGATTTCCGGGATGCAACTGTCGGTGGCCTCCCATTATTGCGGAGGGACGCTAACGCAGGTGAAGTGGTCACTCAATCACGAGTTGGCAACCTGCGGAATGGAAGGCGATGATAGCCCGCAAAAGGGCATTGTGCTGGAACAACCGTGTTGCCAGGACAAACTCTCCACATATACCACCGATGGTCAGTATCAATTTCAGTCGTTGGAGCTGAAAGCCTTTTCTCCTCAGGTCATCTCCAGCTTTACAGCACCTTTAAGTATGCTTTTCAAATCGCAGGATCCTGCCGATTTCCATTATACGCACGTTTTCCCACCTGGTAATGTCTTACCATCCCAGGTGCTTCAGGAAAACATCTGCGTCTTCCTGATTTGATTCTTTTGTTATGGTGCGATACATCGCATTGATTTCGTGTACTTTTTAATATTACATAATCATTAAAACAAAAGAATTATGAAAACGATTAAATTATTTCTCGCTGTTATTTTAAGTGTTGCCATCGGCACCGCCGTAGTTGCTCAAACCCCTTTAAAAAATACGGTCAAGACCGAAGTGTTCAACGTCAAAGGCAATTGCGAAAGCTGCAAGGCGCGCATTGAAAAAGCCGCCAAAGTGGATGGCGTTTCCAAAGGAGCCTGGGATGCCAAAACCAAGAAACTGACACTGACCTACGATGCCACCAAGGTTAAATTAGAAACAGTACTCAAAGCCATCGCCGCCGTCGGTCACGACAACGACAAATTCAAAGCCACCGACAAAGTGTATAACAGCCTTCCGGGTTGCTGCAAATATAGATAACGGCTTGTATGTTCAACAGATTAGTCAAGTACTTTCTGGAGAACAGGCTGGTTACCTTTTTATTCCTATTGACGGTTGTGGTGGCGGGCATCGCTTTCACGCCGTTCAATTGGAACACCGGTTTGATTCCCAGGGATCCGATTCCCGTCGATGCCATACCCGACATCGGTGAAAATCAGCAAATTGTAGCCACTGAATGGATGGGGCGCTCGCCTCGCGACATTCAAGATCAGGTGACCTATCCCCTCACCTCGGCGCTGTCCGGCATCTCCGGCGTTAAAACCGTGCGAAGCACTTCCATGTTCGGTATGTCCTTCATTTACATCATCTTCAAGGACAATGTGGAATTTTACTGGAGCCGCTCCCGCATTCTGGAGAAGCTGAATTCCCTGCCTGCAGGCACGTTGCCAACAGGAGTTCAGCCTACATTAGGACCCGATGCCACTGGTCTCGGCCAAATATTCTGGTACACACTGGAAGGTAGAAACCCTAAGACCGGTAAGTCGTCCGGCGGTTGGAGTCCTCAAGAACTGCGCACCATCCAGGATTTCTATGTAAAATACAGTCTATCCTCGGCGGAAGGCGTTTCGGAAGTGGCTTCGGTTGGTGGTTTCATCCGTGAATATCAGGTAGATATCAATCCGGAGGCATTGAAAGCTTACGGCGTTACCGTCATGGACGTGATGAACGCCGTGTCGCAGAGCAACTTGGACATAGGTGCCGAAACCATGGAACTGAACCGGGTGGAATATTTAATCCGCGGCCTCGGTTACATCAAGAACACCGACGACCTGGCCAATTCAGTCGTTGCTGTACGAAACAATGTGCCCGTCCGCATCAAGGATGTGGCTAACACGACTTTTGGCCCCGCGACCCGTCGTGGAGGCTTGGACAAAGCCGGTTCAGAAGCCGTGGGCGCCGTCGTGGTGGCAAGGTATGGCTCGAATCCAATGGCCGTCATCACCAATGTCAAGGACAAAATCAAGGAAATTGAGGCAGGGCTTCCGCAGAAAACCTTGCCGGACGGCAGCGTGTCCAAAGTCACCGTCGTGCCTTTTTACGACCGAACCGGCCTCATCAAGGAGACCATCGGCACCCTGGAATCGGCGCTGACGCACGAAATCCTGATCAGCATCATCGTCATTTTGGTGCTGGTGCTCAATTTGCAGGCATCGCTCATCGTGGCCGGTTTGCTCCCGCTTGGCGTACTGCTCACCTTTGTACTGATGCGGTTGTTCGGGGTGGAAGCCAATATTGTGGCCCTTTCCGGTATTGCCATCGCCATCGGCGTGATGGTGGACATCGGCATAGTGGATGTGGAAAATATACTAAGGCATCTGGAACAGCCTGAAAATCACGGCATCAAGGGCAGAAAACTCTTGGACGTCATTTACCTAGCCACTACCGAAGTGCGGGCAGCTGTCGTCACCTCCATCGCCACTACCATCGTGAGTTTCCTACCGGTTTTCGCACTCGAAGCGGCCGAAGGCAAACTGTTTCATCCATTGGCCTTTACAAAAACGTTCGCGTTGATTTCAGCCTTTGTTCTGGGGATTGTCGTGTTGCCGACCTTGGTTTATTTGTTTTTCAATATACGGTTGGATACCAAAAAACTCCGTCATTACGCCAATTATTTGTTGCTGGCAGGCGGTGTGGTGCTTGCGTTCATGGGATATCCGTCGCTAGCATTAGCATTGGTGGCCGTTGGAGGGAACAATCTGTTGGCGCACAAATGGCAAAACCAGGCATTACCGGGCTACATCAACCTGGGCATCGTGGTTTTGTTGGCCTCTTATTGGCTCAGCATCGAATGGTTGCCGCTGGGCGCGCACAACAGCGCACTGGTGAACTTCCTGTTCGTGGGCGGCATCATCGGCGTGGTGTTGGGCTTACTGATGGTAGTGGTTCACTTTTACGAACCCATCATGCGTTGGGCGCTGGAACATAAAAAGACTTTCCTGCTGCTGCCTGCCATCACCCTGGTTTTAGGACTTTTAATCTGGCGGAGCACCGGCAAGGAATTCATGCCTTCGCTCAATGAAGGCTCCTATTTGCTTATGCCCACCAGCATGCCGCACACCAGCATCGACCAGAACCTGCGCTACATCGAAACGCTGGACAAACGCCTGGCGGCCATTCCCGAGGTGGAAAACGCCGTTGGGAAATGGGGCCGTGTGAACTCCGCACTCGATCCGGCACCGGTTCAGATGTTTGAGAACACCATTAATTACAGGCCGGAATACTTGTTGGACGAAAACGGCCAACGGATGCGGTTCAAAACGGGCAAAGACGGCGCCTATGTTCTAAAAAATGGGGGTTCCTACGTGCCAGAAAAAGAACATTACCGGCCGCTCACCGCCGACAGTCTTGTTGCAGACAAGAACGGCGAATACCTCCGTCAATGGCGGCCTTCCATCAAGCACCCCGACGATATCTGGAACGAAATCGTCAAAGTGACGCAGATTCCCGGGTTGACTTCAGCCCCCAAGCTGCAACCCATCGAAACGCGATTGGTCATGTTGGCTACCGGAATGCGGGCGCCAATGGGCCTCAAAGTCTATGGACCGGACTTAGAGTCCATAGAAAAGTCTGGAATGCTGTTTGAACAGGCATTGAAACAGGTGCCGTCCGTTCAGGGCGCCTCCGTATTTTACGACCGTGCCGTGGGCGCGCCGTATGTGGAAATCAAGCTCAACCGCGAGAACATGGCCCGCTACGGCATGCGCGTAGCCGATGTGCAGCAGGTTCTGCAAGCCGCAGTAGGCGGAATGACGCTTTCGACCTCCGTGGAAGGACGGGAACGCTTTCCCATCCGTGTTCGGTACGCCAGGGAATTGCGCGACAACCCGGAAGCGCTCAAAAACATCCTGATTCCGGCCATGAACGGCGTACAAATTCCCTTGGGGGAAATCGCCGACATCGACTATACGCGTGGTGCACAGATGATTCGCAGCGAAAACACCTTCCTGGTGGGCTACGTCATCTTCGACAAAGTCAGTGGCAAGGCTGAAGTGGATGTTGTGGAGCAAGCGGCTAAATACCTCAATGAGCAGGTGGCCTCGGGCAAACTCCTACTTCCCACCGGCGTCACGTGGAAATTTGCAGGCAACTACGAGCAGGAAATCCGGGCGACCAAACGGCTGTCCATCGTGATACCCATCAGCCTGCTGCTAATCTTGTTGCTGCTGTTTTTCCAGTTCAAGACCATAACGGCATCGTTCATCCATTTCTCGGGTGTGTTCGTGGCTTTTGCCGGCGGATTCATCATGCTTTGGCTCTACGGGCAAGACTGGTTCCTCAACTTCAGCATCGCCGGGATGAACATGCGGGATCTGTTCCAAATGCATCCCATCAATCTGAGTGTGGCAGTCTGGGTGGGCTTCATCGCCCTTTTCGGCATCGCCACCAACGACGGCGTGCTCATGGGAACCTACATCCATCAGGTCTTTGAGGACAAACATCCGGACACGGTGCAAGGTGTACGTGAAGCCGTCGTTTCAGCCGGCCGCCGCAGGGTGCGTCCAGCCATGATGACCACGGCGGTTGCCATCATCGCACTGCTGCCGGTATTGACTTCCACCGGGAAAGGCGCCGACATCATGGTGCCCATGGCCATTCCGGCATTCGGCGGGATGATCATCCAGGTAATGACCATTTTTGTGGTGCCTTTGTTCCAAGCCATCTGGCGGGAACGGGCGGTTCGTAAAAACAACAAACAAAATGAAGAACTATAAGCTTTTACTTCCACTAATGTTGCTGGTTCAAGTCAGCTTCGGCCAAACGGATTCGCTCAAAGCCTATTTGCAAATCGCAGCACAAAACAACCCGTCCGTTCGGCAGAAATGGAGCGAATACCAGGCGGCTTTGCAAAAAGTGCCCCAGGTGGGCAGCCTGCCCGACCCAAGCCTCAACCTGGGCTTCTTCCTGAAACCCATGGAGTTGCCCGGTGGAAACCAGGTGGCCGACTTGCAATTGATGCAGATGTTCCCTTGGTTCGGCGTACTGAAAAATGCGAAGGATGAAATGAGCTTGATGGCCAAAGCCTCCTTCGCATCGCTGGAAGACACCAAGTTGCAGGTTTTTTATACTGTGCAGAGCAGTTGGTACAACTTGTACCGAAACCGGGAACAAGTGCGCATCACGGAGCAGAATCTGGAGCTTTTGCGGCAGATGATGCGGCTGGCGACCGTACGGTACAAGGTTGGGAGCACGGTTTCAACACCACAAGCAAGCAACTCGATGCAGAAAGCGGCAGTAACTCCTTCAAATTCAGGTATGACAACCATGTCAGCATCCGGAGCACCCACTCCCGTCCCGATGCCTTCGCCAGCCATGAGCACACCTTCCGGCGGCGGTTTGAGCGACCTCTATACCCTTCAGTTGGAAGAAAACGAGCTCCTAAACAGCCTGACTTCGCTGAACGACGAGTACCAAAGCCTCTTGTACCAATTCAACAAGCTGCTGAACCGTACCGTGGACAGCCCTGTGGTTTTGCCCTCAACCGCGTACGTTGACCCCTTTGAACCACCTTTGGATTCTGCCTTGAGCAGCAACCCGATGCTGACGATGCTCCAATTCGAACGGGAGTCGCTGGAAGCCAGGCAAAAGATGTCGGACCGAATGGGTTACCCCATGGTCGGCGTGGGCCTCAAATACTCCATTCTGTCCAAGAATCCGGCTTCGACCTCCATGATGAACGGGCAAGACATGCTCATGCCCATGGTTTCCCTCTCGCTGCCCGTATACCGCAAAAAGTACAAGGCAATCAGGCAGGAAACCGAGTGGCAAAAGACGGCGTCCCAGCAGAATGCTCAGGCAACGATGAATGCGCTTCAATCGGAATACGAGGCCGCTTTGTTCAATTACCGGGATGCCCAAAGGCGCGTAAAACTCTATGAAAATCAGAGCCAGTTGGTGGAAAAAACCTACCAGCTTCAGTTGAAACGCTTTGCCTCCTCCACCGGCGACTTGTCCGAGCTAAGGGGCATAAGCCGCCAGCAATTGGACTATGATTTGAAGGAGATGAACGCTCGTGTGGACGTTCTAATGGCCCAAGCCAAACTGAGGCAGCTTACCGCTCGTTATTAACTACTTAACAATCAACAAAATGAAACATTCAAAAATAATTGTCCAGTTTGCCTTGGTGGCATTGGTCGGCATTTTTCTGGGTTGGGTCCTTTTTCACCAGCCGAAACCGAAAGACAAGCCTCAGCTGGAAGCCAAGAAAGAAATATGGACCTGCTCCATGCACCCGCAGATCAGAATGGACAAGCCCGGAAAATGCCCCATTTGCGGCATGGATTTGATACCGTTAGTCACCAGCGGTGGCTCCACGCTGGATTCAACCGCCCTTTACCTTTCACCTGAAGCCGTGCAGTTGGCCAACATTTCCACCTCCGTGGTCAGTCACTCAGCACCCGTCAAGGAATTGAGGCTTTTCGGCAAGGTTCAGGCCGACGAACGCCTTTTGGAAAGTCAAACCGCCCATATTCCTGGCCGAATCGAGAAACTTTTCGTCAGCTTCACGGGTGAAACCGTCCATCAAGGCCAATTGTTGGCACTCATAAACTCTCCGGACTTGATTTCAGCCCAGGAAGAATTGCTCCAAAGCGCCGACCAGCCCGAAATCTTCGAAGCCGCCAAGGACAAACTCCGCCAATGGAAGCTCACCGACACCCAAATTGACCAAATCGTCCGTTCAGGCAAGGTTAAAAACAACTTTGAAGTATTGGCAGGCAGCTCCGGCATTGTCACCTCCAAACGGGTGAATGCAGGTGATTATGTCAGTTCCGGTTCCGTCCTGTTCGAAATCGCCAACTTATCTCACGTTTGGGTTTTGTTCGACGCCTACGAAAGCGATCTGCCCTTCCTTAAAGTGGGCAACAGCATCGCGTTCGGCCTTCAAGCCCTGCCAGGGACAAAATTCACAGCCGAAATCAAGTTCATCGACCCGGTGATGGATCCGACCAACCGCGTGGCCAAAGTCCGCGTGGAAGTGAACAATTCGAATGGCAAACTCAAGCCTGAAATGTTCGCCACCGGCGTCGTGAAAGCCAACCTGAACCAGTATAAGGACAAGTTGGTCATCCCCTCCACCGCCGTTTTGTGGACGGGCAAGCGTTCCATCGTCTATGTGAAACAAAGCGACGGATCTTTCAAGATGCGGGAAATCGATTTGGGTCCGATGCTGGGCAACAGCTACGTGGTGCTGGACGGGCTAAAGGACGGTGAGGAAATCGTGACTGAAGGCAGCTTCAGCGTAGACGCCGCTTCGCAGTTGGAGGGCAAGGCCAGCATGATGAATCAGTGACGACCGAATTCCATCAAGTACAAGCGATGGTGAAATAAAAAGTGGAACCTTTTCCCAGTTCGCTTTCTACCCAGATGGTGCCGTCCAGCATTTTCACAAAGGCTTTTGAGATGGCCAATCCCAAACCTGCTCCTTCGTAATTCCGGTTGAGCAAGTCACTGCCTTGTCTGAATCGTTCAAAAATAAGTTCCTGCTGATCTTGAGAGATGCCATCCCCTGTATCACTGACAAAAAACTCAAGGACATTGGCCTTCTTTACATAACCGAATTCAATGGAACCCGATTTTGTGAATTTAATGGCATTATTAACAAGGTTCTTCAGAATGGAATAAACTTTCTTGCCATCCGTTCGTATGATGGATGCTTCTGCTGCCAATGCATTTGAAAAGGAAAACTGCAGCCCTTTTTGTTCTACTTCGGTTTTGAAATTCTTGTATATTTCCTCCGTTTGCTCGTTGATATTCGTTTCGGATATGGAAAGTCCAATTTCACCGGATTCAATTTTCGACAGATCGATGATGTCGTTCATGATGGAGAGCATCCGAACGCCGCTTTGCTTGATGATGCGACCATATTCTTGTTGCTTTTTACCACTTAGATTTGGTTCGTTCAGTAAATCGGCGAAACCAAGGATACCATTCATCGGTGTTCTGATTTCATGACTCATATTGGCCAAGAATGCAGATTTCAGACGGTCGCTCTCCTGAGCTTTTTCTTTGGCGACGATCAAATCGGCTTCAGCATGCTTTCGCTTGGTGATATCGAGAAAAGACCAAACCCTTCCGTTCGGCAAACCCTCCAGATACAATGGATTCGTAATGCGTTCGAATATGCGGCCATCTTTGAAGTAAATTAAATCCATTGTACTCAACTCGGGCTGTGCGTACAATTCGGAAACAGTGGTGAGAAATCCATCGGGATCAATCACTTGCTCAACAGCGCAAGCCAAGAGTGTTTGATCATCTCCGGATGCGATAATTTCTGCTGGAATGCACCACATTTCTCCGAATTTCGCATTTGTCTTGATAATTTTGCCTTGGTTGCTCACAACAAGAATACCATTGTGAATCGATTCCAGCGTTGCTTCCGTCAAAGCGAGTGAATGCTTCAATTCCTCATCGATACGCTTGTGTTCGGTAATGTCATTTACTAAAACATGTCTTGCCTTTCTCCCGTTAAATACCATCGAATGGGAAGTAATCTCCACATAAATAAGTTCTCCGTTTTTCTTTAGATGCCTCCATTCCCGAGCCAAATCACTCATTTGAGCGGTTGCTTCAAGAACTTTATAAAGTGCCGGTAGGTCTTCAACTGGTCGGATATCCTTTAGGGTCATCGACAAGAATTCTTCTCTCGAATAGCCGTAGAGGTTCAAAGCAGTGTTGTTGACTTCTAGAAAAGCATGGGTTTCAATATCGTGAATCCACATGGGCTGTGGATTATTGGCAAACATGTAACGGTAATTCTCTTCGCTCTGCCACTTTGTGGAGTCCATTGCCTGTTTATCCGTATGAATGTACTCCATGTCAAAATATCGCTTAAATGAACGTCTATTGTGCTTTTCAAGTTAAAATTAGACAAAAAAAGAATAAAAAGGTTTAAGTTTAACACAAAAATTGAAAAATATAATGAATGATCATCTGCACAACATTATTTGAGGTGTTTTAGAATTTATTTAGAAGATATTTACATAATTTTGTTCGACTTTTGCTACCGTTGAAATAAAAGACTCAGAGAAGTGATTATATGCAGTATAAGCAATAATCACACAACGTTTTATACATGCTCTACCTACTCAAATGAAAGAAATCAAAAACAAGGATATTGTTTATGATGTACTGAAGGTCCTATTGACACATCCTCAGAATAATGCATTTTTTATAGAAGATCAAGCATATACCTATGGCGAACTGGGGAACCAGATCGGAGCCATTCAGGATTGTCTTGTTCGTTTACCGGATACGGTGATTGGGATAATGGCTGAAAACAACATTCAGACTTATTCTTCCATATTGGCAGTGCTAATGAGTGGAAAAACATACGTCATCTTACATCCCTCCTATCCTGAAGACCGAAACCTGAGGATTGCCAAATTAGCAGGACTGCAGCACGTTTTATGCCTTTCTACCCTTGAACAGAATCGACTTGGTGACAACAGCATCCGTTTTATAGCCATTGAATCGTTGCCGCCGCTGAGCATCGAAAAGTTGAAGTATCAAGTGGATGGAGCCGCCAATGCATACCTCATCTTTACATCCGGCAGTACAGGTGAGCCCAAAGGCGTTCCCATATCCAGAAACAACCTGAACGCGTTTTATGACGCTTACGGTAAATTAGGATGGAAACTCTCTGAAAAAGACAGAATGCTGCAAATGTTCGAACTTACCTTTGATGTTTCCGTCGTATCTCTTTTATACCCACTTACGTTGGGCGCTTGCGTCTATACGGTGGGATACAAAGAGGTCAAATACTTGAAAGTATTCGAATTGCTTGAAAGTTATGAAATCACATTCGCAGCGGTTACCCCGTCGTTGCTTCAATTAATGTCACCCTATTTCGAAGAGATTCAGCTCCCATCGCTTAAATACCTGATTGTTACGGCTGAAGCCTCCCATAAAGAACTACTGGAGCGTTTTAGAGATTCGGCTCCAAACGCTGAGTTTGTAAATCTCTACGGGCCATCGGAGGCTACCATTTATTGCACGTATTACCGCATACCGTCTCAAAATTGCAAACATTACAACGGCATGATTGCCATCGGTAAACCATTTGACGGAATGGAGATCATGATTGTGGACGAGGATGGAAACTCGTTGCCAACCGATCAAATGGGTGAATTGTGGGTGAGCGGTCCTCAAGTAATGAACGGATATCTGAACGATCCTAAAAAGTCGGCACTAGCATTGATCCAAGCGGTTGACGGCAAAACCTATTACAAAACAGGCGACTTGTGCATTCAAAATGCCGACGGTGATCTGATTTATTGCGGACGCAAGGATTCGCAAGTTAAAATTCAGGGGTTTCGTATTGAACTGGGTGAAATTGAATACACTGCCAAGCATTTTTTAAGCAACGCACATAACGTGGTCGTCCTGCCAACTACACGAGAGGGCATTTGTAGTGAATTGCATTTGGTGATTGAGGCTGAAACCTTCGATTCTGTCGGATTACTCCAATTTCTCTCAAAAAAACTACCTAAATACATGTTGCCCAAACAAGTGCACAGCATTCCTCAATTTCCTGTAAATACGAGCAACAAAATAGATCGAAAAAGAATCGCTCAATTAATTAGCATCAAAAATGACTAAAGAAGACGTTTTAATACAGATACAAGACATTTTCAAGTTGGTACTTAAAAAAGTGGATGTTGCTCTCACGGAGCATTCAACTTTTGGAGATGTTGCCGGTTGGGATTCACTGAACCACATGATCATCATGTCTGAAATTGAGAAACACTTCAAAATAAAGTTCAACTTTAGAGAGGTTTTAAAACTGAAGAATATTGGTGACGTATGTAATGCCGTTCTTGCAAAAATAGAGTAGAAATGCTGTTTTTATCACTAAACTTCTGGATACTGTTCTGCCTTTGCTTCATAGCTTACTATGCCCTGAAAGCAAAATATCAGAATGCATTGCTCTTATTTGTAAGCTGCATATTCATAGGCTATTATCAATTATCCTTTCTAATTACGGCGGTAATCATTTCCTTGTTTACATACTTCTGGGCTCAGCTTATTGAGAAAACAAGTAATGAGAAACGAACAAATATTCTGTACATCGGTGGATTGTTGTTGCTGGTCTTGATTTGGATCGCTTTCAGAAATGCGACAACCACCGAGGGTATCGTTCAGACCCTTTTCCCGTTTCTAAAAACCAATGCGGCTGTTCAAAGCATTGTTTTCCCATTGGGTATTTCTTTCTACACTTTTCAAGCCATTGGTTATCTGACAGATGTGTATTGGAAAGAGCAAGAGGCTGAACGCAATCCTGTGAATTTTCTGCTCTTCATGCTCTTTTTCATGAAATTTCTTTCCGGTCCCATCGAGCGCGCTGGCGATTTATTGGTACGACTCAAAGAAGACAAGCCCTTTCGGTATCAATCCATTGTATACGGTATGAAATTGATTTTTCTGGGATTGTTCAAGAAACTGGTCATTGCTAACCGAATTGAGCCTCACACCGATTTAATGTTTGGTTCGATACATCAACTTTCAGGGCTTCAGCTTTTAATGACTTGTTTGATTTATCCAATTGAACTTTATGCCGACTTCTCAGGCTACACGGATATTGCCATCGGTGGAGCGCGTATGTTTGGAATTCAGTTGTCACCGAACTTCAATAGACCATTCAGTGCACGGACGACGACTGAATTCTGGCGTCGGTGGCACATGTCGCTGTCGTTTTGGGTAAGAGACTACCTTTATGTTCCATTGACAGCATTTACGCGTGGTTGGGGGAAATGGGGAATTTACAGCAGCTTGATACTCACCTTTGTTGTGTTGGGTGTTTGGCATGGAGTAGGATGGTCTTTCGCCATTTACGGCCTAATTCAGGGGCTGCTTATTTGCTGGGAAGTAAAATTTAGTTTTTTCAGAAAAAACCTGAAAAAAGTGGTGGGTGAATTCGGCGCAAACGCACTCTTGATTTTGAGAACTTACCTCTTGTTTGCCTTGTCTTTGATTTTTTTCCGCATGGGATCGATTTCTGATGCGTTCTACTACCTTAGAAACATTTCCTTTACCGTTCATGATAGTTGGAAGGAGATGAATATCGGGATTACCGATCATTATTGTTTGGTGATTGGTTTGTCGCTGCTTGCCTTGTTTATTTTTGAATATTTCAATGCAAAACGGGATTTGCTTGAGGCGTTGGAACAACAACCGGCATGGGTTCGATGGAGCATCTATTATTTGTTGATATTCGCCTTATTCTCAATGGGTAGCTTCGAAGCAGAAAGCTTTATTTACCTTCAATTCTAATACGATGTTTAGAATCTCTGACAAGCAGCATAAAAAGCGTTTTTGGCTGAAGATATCGTTTCTGATACTTCCTTTCCTTCCATTGATCGCCGCCTATTTTATTTTTGACCCGTACATGGTCTTACATAAATACAAACGCTTCGACAAATCCATTTCATTTTTGAACGAAGCCTATGTAGGTTGGCAAACCTACTTGGCCAATCGTGATTCCTTGGGGTACAATGCCTTTATCATGGGCAATTCGGCCACTATGGCGTTTAAGACCCAGGAATGGGAAAAATACTTGTCTGGCAATCGTGCCTTGCGATTTTATGACAATGCCGAAACGCTTGGTGGCCTGTGTCAAAAACTTCAAGCCTTGGATGATGTGGGTGCTTCCATTAAAAATCTATTGGTTATCCTTGAGCCAAGTTCCTTTGAAAGCACGCTTCCCTTGAGTGGGTATAAGCATATTTTTCCATCCAAGGTGACGGGTATGAATGAATTCAGCTTTCAATTGTATTTTATTCAGGCATTTATCTATCCAAGTTACTTGATTCCATATATGGATTATAGGATATTTGGAAAGTGGCGACCCTACATGAAGGGCATCATCACTCCCACCGAATCGATTCGTGAGCCTTTTACAAACAATTTTATAAATCCTCGTGAGAAGGAAATTGCACAAGTAGGGGAACGCTATTGGGTGAACCGACAAAAAGAGTTTGGCCTGCAACTTGCAAAAGGAAAAGAGCTGAACCGGGTCATCGTCTCAAAAGAACAATTGGATTTGCTACATACCATTCAAGCAATCTGTAAAAAGCATGGAACCAGACTGAAAATCGTCCTAAGCCCTGAATACCATCAGGAAAAAGTGAATCATCAGGATTTACAGGTGCTGAAATCCATTTTCGGGGAAAAGGCAGTTTGGGATTTCACTGGTGTCAACGCATACACTTCTGACATTCATAACTATTATGAACCAGGGCATTACAGACCCATGCTTGGTGCAAGGCTATTGAAAGAAATCTATTGCAGCAACGATACGATCAAACCAAAGTTGAGCAAAATAATTACTCAATAATAAATCGAGCATTGCCAATCAAAACATGGTCCTGAAAGCATTTGATGAAGTAAACGCCTGTTTTTAAACCATTCAAGCTCACTTGACTTCGACTTGCAAGCAAATCTTGTTGCAAAACCTTACTACCCAAGATGTTGTACACTTCAGCCTTAACAATTGCTGAACCATCGAATTCAACAGTCAAGTGATCTTTGGCAGGAACAGGGTAAACGGAGAACTTCGTTTTTGCTTGCTCCACCGCCACAGCCGACGGATTCCACTTGACATTCAGCGCATTGAGTTCGGAAGGAGTAATGGGAATGATGGTGCCGTGACGCGGCGTGAAATCGAAGGAAACCGTATTGGGAACCACTGAGAAATTGACCAGATCCGTGCTTTGAGTGAACTGATAAGCACCACTGGTGTACATGTCGTACATCAATATCCAGGTATTCGAATTGATTAATTTGAAGACACAACCACCCTCCACGGCATTGGTTGTGGATTGCAAGTACTTGTCATACAAGACATAGCCTGAAGTCAATGATGAGGAAACCGCTTTTTTGATGCCGTTGCCATTACCCTCTGTCTTGAAGAAAAGCTGATACTGACCATTTGCATAAACGATGTCCGCGTCGATGGTAGACAAGCCATTGTTGTTGAACAGCACTTTGGGGGCCGATTCAAGTGCCGTAAAGCTGCTGTTTGCATAGGCGTAGTAAATTTTGTCGAAATCTGTCGAACCCAGACGCATGGCGAAATAGACCATGTACTTACCCACGGCAGGGTCGTAAATGGTTTGCGGAGCCCAGACTCGGTCGGCTGCGCTGTACTCCGGATAGGTATTGGGAATGTTGACGATGGCCGACGTCCAATCGGTCAAGTTGTTGGATTTGAGGAGCACCATGGCCCGGTTGGACGCCCATCCGAGTGCCGAAACCATGTCGGTGGCCACCATATAATAGGAGTTCACTTCCTCCCCGCGCAGAATGTGCGGATCGCGAACACCGCCCGATGAACTGATGGTGGCAGAATTTACGACCGGATTGTTGCTGTTGATGGCCTTGTAAACGTAGCCGTCGCTGCTGGTGGCAAAGCGGATGGCTTCCTGATTGCCGGTGTTTCCGGTAAAATAAGCAAACAAATAGGCCGAAAAATTCTCCCCTTCGGCTACTTGAACGGTAAAAGTCTTTTGATAGGAAGTGCTGCCCTTGGTGATGGTCGCCGTCAGAGTCACCGTCACTTTACCGCTGCCTGCAGCCGGTCGTTGGACAATGGCACCCGTATTGGACAAAACACTGCTGTTGTTTGAACTCCAGGTGATGGTCGAACCCTGCAATCCAGAGGTAGGGAGCGACAAATTGGAAACCAGATTGGTCAGATTTCCGACCAATGCCAGGTTGTCGGCATCCACCTGCGCGCTGGCCGCATCGGTGTAAAATGGAACCACCGTGGCCACAAACGTTTTTTTGACGGTCACGAAGGAACTGGTCACGGTCGCTGTCAAGGTAACATTGACAGAAGCAGCGCCCTGTGCGGGACGTGTCACCGCCCCTGCATTTGTAATCACTGCGGTGTTGGAGGAACTCCAAGTGATGGCTGCCCCGTTCGAAGCGGTAGCGGGCAAGGTCAAGCTGGCTGAAACGGCGCTCAGGCTGCCCAGCGAAATACTGGCCGCGGCAGTATTGGCCAGGTCCGTGTAGGTCAAGGTATCCAGTGTGGCAATATTGGTGGCAAGGGCGGCCACCTGCGTGGCGTTCAGCGCCGCGTTGTAAATGCGAAAGTCGCTGAACATGGTGTTCAGCAGGTACTGGTCGGAGGCATAGGCCGATTTGGCCAGGTAATTGAACGGAGTGGCTCCCAAGGTGGAAGGCAACACGGAAATGGTTCCCGTTTTTTTCTGAACACCATCGATGTAAACGGTGCCCGTGGTTCCGGACTGTGTGTATGTGACGTGGGTCCACTCGCCTTTAACAGAAGCAATGTTGTAGTTGACCGTTTTCTCGTTGTTCCAGTTGGTGGTGCAAATGGCATATCTGGAAGCCTTGACCGAATAAAACATGCAACCGGTGGCAGAAGTGTTGATGTCGGCAGCATTCGAAAACGACCAGACGAAATTTCCGTTGTTGGTCAGTACCAAGGAAGGATCGATGTACAAATAGGTGGAAACGGTAAAATCGGAAAGCGTCTTGACCAGGTTTCCCAATTTGGACTGCAAATCCAAGTAACCGGTGGTAGAACCGATTTGAAGCACTTTATACGCACCAAGCGTCTTTACTGAAGCACTCCCGTTTAATTTTGCATTGAATCCATTGCCGGTTTCGTCCAGAATGGAGTCGGAGCTGGCTTTCAGATTAAAATTGTATTGAAGCTTCAGATTGGCTTCCTGAGCCTGCAAAGTGGTCAACGTTACAAGTGCGAAACCAAGGATAAAGGAACGTACGGTTTTCAATTTATGCGGATTTAAGTGATTCATTGGATCTTGAGGGTACAAAAGTAGGCAAGTTAAATGAATAATTGGAGGGATATCTCGTCAAAATCAGACTATAAATCGAGCAACAAATGTTCTATAACATGAATTTAGGGGATCAACATCAGGTTTCATGTGAATTGACTAATTTTGCAAACTTGGATGAACCTTAAACACCTGCCGATGAAAACGAAACTAGCACTTTTCCTTTTCTTTTGCCCCCTGATGCTTTTCGCTGAAAGCTACACGATTGAGAAGTTGGGCATGGAACAAGGTTTGTCCAACAGTTACATTGTCGGCATCACACAGGACAAACAGGGTTACATGTGGTTCGCCACGGAATCGGGGCTGAACCGGTTCGACGGTCACAGTTTCAGGGTTTACCGCAAGATTGGCCAGAAGGGGCGGAGCATCAACAGCAACGAACTGAATCAGGTCTATGCGGACAGTTCGGACAACACCATCTGGATAGCCACCCAACGTACCGGCCTGAACGCTTTCGACACCAAAACCGAGAAATTCACTTATTACACATACGACTCCGCGAATCCCAATTCCGTCGTCACCAACGACATCACCAACATTCAACCGGCTACCGAAAACAGGCTTTGGGTTTGCACCTATCACTTTGGGGTGGACCTGTTGGACAAAAAAACGAAGATCTTCAAACACTTCAACATGGCCACCGTACCTGGCATGGTGAGCAACCACGTCTGGTGTGTGGCGGACGATCTGCACGGAAAACTTTATATCGGTCATGTCTTCAATGGTTTGAGTGTCCTGTCCATCAACGCCGGCAAAATCAGGAATTTCATGCCAAACCCGGCTGACCCGAATTCGTTGCCTGGCGAGGAAGTCACCGCCATCCACATCGACAAGCGAAACAACATTTGGGTGGGCACGAACAATGGATTGGCCTTGTTCGATCCGATTTCCGAAAAATTCACCGTTATCCGAAACGTTCCCGGAAATCCAAACTCATTGACGAACAATAGGATCCAGTGCATCAAGGAATTGGGGAACGACAAACTCTGGATTGGTACCAATCAAGGCGGCATCAACATCCTGGACCTGCGACAGGTACTTTTCATGAACCCAAAAAACATCACGTTTCAGCACCTCGAAGCGAACGACGACAAGAGCGGCTTGTCGAACCTATCGGTCAAATGCATCTTTCAGGACTCGTTCAACAACCTGTGGATAGGCACGTTGGGGGGCGGCATCAACATCATCAGCAATCGGAACCCCTTTTTCAAAACGTGGAAATATTCCCCCTACCGCGGTGCCAAGAACAGTTTGAGCACGAAATTGACCTGGGGCATCTGCACGGATGGTGAAAATCGAGTTTGGATTGGCACGGACGGCGGTCTGGACGTGTATGACAATGGGCTGAAAGTCGATCATTTCAGCAAAGAAACCGGAGATTTGCCGGATAATTTCATCATGGCCGCGCTCAAAGATTCGGAAGGAAATCTCTGGTTCGGTTCGTCCGAACGGTATGTGATTCGCTACACGCCCAAGAACAAACGCTTCACGGTGATGAATGCCATCAAGACGGTGGCCAGCGTCCGTTGCTTTTACGAAGACAGGGAAAAACGCATCTGGATTGGCACGAACAACGGATTGTTCATCTACAACCTGAAAACCGGTGAGGTCAGAAACCTCACTACTGAAACCTCCAATCTGCCGGACAACGTCATCCTGAGCGTCGCCGAAGACGAAAAAGGAAACTTGTGGATAGGAACCTTCGGACAGGGCATAGCCATTCTAAACCCCGATTTGAAGCTTCTCCGCTACATTAACATCAACACCGGATTCTGTTCGAACGCCATCTACCACCTGCTCAAGGATTCCAAAAACAGGATGTGGGTGGCCACCCGCGAAGGGCTGGCGGTATTCAAGTCGAACGAAGACATAAACTACAAGGTGTTCGGTGAAAAAGACGGAATGGCCGACAGTTATACCTGCGCCTTGGCAGAAGGAAAACCGGGCGAGCTTTGGGCCAGCACGAACTCAGGCATCAGTCATCTGAACATTCAGACCGGCAAATTCGAGAATTTCAATGACCTGGACGGCATACCCATCGGTAATTTCATGCCCGGTGCCGTCACGACCACTTCGGAGGGAATCATCTGCTTCGCTTCCCAAAACGGTGTCTGCTACTTCAATTCCAAAGAAACTCCGGTCAGTTACAATGCCCCAAAGGCTCAGATCACGGAGTTCAAATATTTCGACAGACGCAAAACCCAACCCGAAAACGCATTCAACCTGCCCATTGCCGGCAAAATTGTTCTGAAATATTTCCAAAATACGTTCAGCATCGCCTTCAACATACTGGATTACAGCCTGAACGAAGAAACGGAATACGCCTATATGCTGAAAGGGTTGGAAGACAACTGGTACAACCTCGGCGGCGAAAAACAGGTGACGTTTCGCAACATCCCGCACGGCAGTTACGAATTCAAGCTGAAGTCCCGACTGCGAAATCAGGAATGGTCGACTGAAATCACCACCTTGCAGATAACCATTGAACCTCCGTTCTGGCTGACCTGGTGGGCCAAAACCCTGTATTTTGTCCTGATTGTCTGGTTGATACTATTCATCGTCAATTTCTACAAGCGCAGATTGAATCTGGAAAACGACCTGTATCTGGAACAAAAGAACCATCAGCAGGAACAGGAACTCAACGACGAACGGATGAGCTTCTACACCAACATCACCCACGAACTGAGAACGCCGTTGACGCTGATTATCGGCCCTTTGAAGGACCTCGAAACGGACGAGACGCTGTCCCAGGGGCATCTCAAAAAGATCTCACTCATCAGCCGAAGCGCCAACCGCTTGCTGAACCTGATCAACCAAATCATGGAATTCCGCAAAACGGAAACACAAAACAGAAAACTGAGCGTCGTCAAAGGAAATTTGGCTGAACTTATTCAGGAAATTGGCGTCAAATACGAGGGGCTGAACCAAAACCCCAGAGTGAAGTTCAACATTTCGATCGATACAAATCATGCCAAACTGGAGTTTGACCCCGAAATCATCACCATCATCCTGGACAACCTGGTTTCGAATGCGCTCAAATATACCAAGCAAGGAGCGATTGGTTTGACCTTGAAAACCATCACTCAAAACAAGGTCAAATACACTGAAATCGAAGTGAGCGACACAGGTTGCGGCATTCCTCAGGAGGCGCTGTCCCGCATTTTCGACCGGTATTATCAGGTGAACAACGAAAATCAGGTGGCTGGTTCGGGCATTGGACTTTCGTTGGTAAAAAATTTGGCCGAGCTGCACCATGGAACCATTCAGGTGGAAAGCACGATGGGCGAAGGCTCAACATTCCGCTTCCGGTTCAGAACGAACAATCCTTATCCGGAAGCCAATCGCTTGGACTTGCAAATCAAGGTTCCTGATGTGGATGAAATAAACATCACCAAGGATTTGATCCTCGTTGTGGAAGACAATGACGAAATACGGGAATACATTGCTCGATCCCTTTCCGACATCTACAACATTCTGCAGGCTACCAACGGCAAGAAGGGCGTGGAGCTGGCTTTTGAGCACATTCCGGACATAATTGTCAGTGATGTCATGATGCCGGTGATGGACGGCATGGCGTTCTGCAAAATCATGAAAGAAGACATGCGCACCAGCCATATACCGCTCATCTTACTCACGGCAAGGGACACCATGCAAGACCGAATGGACGGTTATTCCATCGGCGCCGATTCCTACATTACCAAACCATTCAGTGCGGGTTTGCTGCAAACCAGGGTGAAAAACCTGCTGGAAGCCAAGCAAAAATTGGCCCTGCTCTACTCCTCTTCCCTGAATCAGAAACAGGCTTTCATGACCGAATCGCTGAATAAGCTGGACAAGGAATTCATGGACAAGGTGAACCGCATCATCGAAGACAACCTGGACTCGGAGCAAATCAACGTGGCCTTCATTGCCGAGCAAATGAACATGAGCCACTCGACGCTCTACCGTAAAATCAAGGCGTTGACCTCCCTTTCCGTCAACGACATCATCAAGAAGCTGAAGCTGCAGAAGGCTGAACAGCTGCTCCTGTCGGGCAAACATTCCATTTCGGAAATATCGTACATGATCGGCTTCAGCACGCCGACGTATTTCCGCCAATGCTTCAAGGATGAGTTCGGCCAATCGCCAACTGAATATCTTAAACGAATCAAGGGTTCCAACTAATTTTCCTAATAAATTCCTTCAAATGAAAAAAGTACCATTTTTTATTGCATGCTTGCTTCTCAGTTGTGCACCGCTTTTAGCGCAATCCGGTTACCATATGGCCGGAAAAATCCATTTGGAGGGTGAAGGCGGTTGGGATTATTTGTCGGTCGATGCTACAAACAGCCGGATTTTCGTTTCCCATGGCACTGTTGCTCAAGCTGTTGACATTAAAACCGGAACCCTGGCCGGTACGATTTTGGACACCAAAGGCATTCACGGAATCGCTGTGGCGGCTGAACTCAATAAAGGTTTTACCAGCAACGGTCGCGACTCCTCGGTCACCGTATTCAATCTCAAGACGTTGGAAGTCCTTGCCAAAGTGAAGATTACGGGCAAAAATCCGGATTGCATCCTATACGACGCCTTCTCCCAAAGAGTATTCACCTTTAACGGCGGAAGCAGCAACGCGACAGTGATCGATGCCAAGGACTACAAAGTGCTCGGAACCATTGCCTTGGACGGCAAGCCAGAGTTCTCGCAAGCCGACGGCAAAGGGCTGGTTTATGTCAACATCGAAGACAAAAGCATGATCAACGTGATCAATGCAACGAAATTGACCGTCGAACAGCATTGGTCCATCGCACCGGGTGAAGAACCCAGCGGCTTGGCACTGGACAACGAAACGCACCGCTTGTTCAGCGTTTGCAGCAATAAATTGATGGTGGTTACGGATGCCCTGACCGGGAAAGTCATCACCACCTTGCCCATCGGCGACCGTTGCGACGGCGTGGCTTTCGACCCGAAACTGAAACGGGCGTACAGTTCAAACGGTGAAGGAACCATGACTGTGGTTCAGGAAGTGGATGCCAATACGTTCAAAGTGCTGGAAACCGTGCAGACGTTGCCGGGTGCCAGAACCATAACCATCGACAAAAGCACGGGCCATTTGTACCTGACCACGGCTGAATTCGAAGCTGCCGCTACCGGGAGCAACCGCAGACCGGCCGCCAAGCCCAATTCCTTTATGATATTGGATATCGCTCCGAATTAACTTAAATAATTTCCACCAACTTCTGTTCCACCACCCCTGAAATGATTTGGAAGGCTTTCACTACAGGCGTGATATCCGCCAGTGAGACAATCACATACAGGATGTTGGGGTCGAACGCCAGTCGGATGTCTTCTTCGGAAGGCCTGGCTGGCGTTGCAGGATGACTGTGGTAGTTGGCGATGATGCCCAAGCCTTCTGCCCTGGCTGAACGCAATACCTGAAATTGTTCGGCCGGAAGGAAGGTGAAGTGCTCCGGGCTGGCATCCGCATTGGTCAGCGCAAAGCGCCTTTGAACCTCAATGCCTTTTCCAGCCAGCAATCCACAAGCTTCGTTCGGAAGCTCGGCCTTGGCCTGTTTTACGATTTCGTCAACGATTTCTCGTGGAATGCGTATCATTTTTGGATGGATATCAGGTGAATGCCTTTATGCTCCGTTTCCGTGATGGAAAGGACCTTGAAACCTTGTTCCGTCGAAGAACGCGGTATGTTCTCGAGGGGTTCGCCTTCGGTCACCAGTACGTCCAGAATGTCGCCGGGAGCCAGTTTGGAAAGCTGTATTTTGGTGCGGACAAAGGTCATCGGGCAATGATCCTTGGTGACGTCTAAATTGAATGTTGCCATTGTTTCAGTGCTATTAAATGAATAATGTTTGTCCACCTTCGGAAACCTGCAGGAACGTGGGTACGCCCAACACATCCTTCACTTCGTGAATGAGGTCGCTCTTTTGAATGCCCAAAATGTGCATGGCCATTTCGCAGGCGTAGATGTTCACATTCAGCTCTTTGGCTGCTTCGACGAGTTCCTCCAACGTAGCCACGTTGTTCTTGCGCATCAGGTAACGGAATATCTTCGGGCTGAGTCCCAAGAAGTTCAGCCGGCTTACTGGAGCGCTCTTCAAACCGCCCATGAAAACGCCGAACACTTTGGGCAGGAAGCCCTTGCCCACGGGTGAACGGCCTTGCTTGATCTTGATGGCGTCGAGGCCCCAGAACGTAAAGAAAATGTTCACTTCGTAACCAATGGCGGCAGCACCGGTGGCCAGTGTGAATACGGCGGTCAGCTTGTCGAAGTCGCCGCTGAAACCAATGATGGAAAGTTTTTTTGTTTCGGACATAATTTTACTTTATGTGGCTCTGCAAATCGCAGACAGCCTGTTCGGATTCAATTAATTCAGTGATGGTGGGCTCGTCGCCGCAAATGGGGCATTTGTGATTGTGCTTGCCCTTGATGGTGCGGAACTCCATCGTCTTGGCGTTGAAGGTGAGCAGCCGGTTGGTGAGCAACTCGCCCACTCCCGTGAAATACTTCAGAACCTCGGCAGCCTGAATGGTTCCGAGCATTCCGGCGATGGCGCCCAACACTCCCGCTTGCGAACACGTCGGAACAGCATTTGGAGGCGGCGGGCCGTAAAAGAAACAGCGGTAGCAGGCTGAACCCGGCACATACGTGAACGTCTGCCCTTCAAAACGCAGGATGCCACCGTGCGAAAACGGCTTCTTAGCCAACACGCAAGCATCGTTGATGAGGAACTTCACCGGGAAATTGTCGGTGCCGTCCACGATGAAATCGTAGTCCTTGATGAGTTCAAAAGCGTTTTCAGCAGTGAAAAGCTCTTGGTAAGTAATCACCTTGACATCCGGATTGATCCGATTAATCTTTTCCTTGGCTGAAAGCACTTTGGGACGGCCTACGTCTTCGGTGAAGTGGATGACCTGCCGCTGCAGGTTGCTCAAGTCCACCACGTCGCCGTCTATCAAGCCGATGGTCCCGATGCCGGCTGCCGCGAGATACAGAGCGACGGGCGCACCCAAACCGCCGGCACCGATAATGAGCACCTTGGCGGCATTTATTTTCTCCTGGCCTTCCACCCCTACGTCTGCAAGCAAGATGTGGCGGCTATAGCGTTGAATCTGGTCTTCCGAGAAATCCATAGCCTTAACTTATTTGGAGCCTCCGCCCATGAAATACAGAAAATCCACTTCGTCGCCATCGTTCAACAACGTACTGGCGTAATCGTCCTTCAGGACAAATTCACCGTTGCGCTGAACAGAAACCATTTCGGGTTGAAATACGTTGTTCAGCTGTA